>ERZ825525.1598-NODE-1598-length-18528-cov-7.948465_pt1 | contig 18528 bp, 17 predicted proteins | sample MGYA00519930_ERZ825525 | MGnify/ENA primary metagenome ERZ825525 (study PRJEB31778, sample SAMEA3449203) | human gut metagenome | biome: human gut; feature: human-associated habitat; material: faeces | place: United Kingdom | collected 2010/2012 ... | reverse complement strand
TATTCCCTGCCGCTCATAGCTGCGGTGGTCTATACGCTCGGTATGATTTCCCTTTGGTCTGCTCGTTCCAGTCGGTGGCGGGAACGGATTTGCTTTATTTCAACCTCGCCGTCACCACGCACTTCCCGGGCGCATGACCGCTGTACTGGAACGGATAGCAGGTGACGAGCGTAAGCATTCGCCCATCCGCAGCGGGCAGCGTCCAGTTTGAAGTGCTTTCAAATATGGTTATGTCGGTAATCGCGTAGGTGTAGACCGTTCCGTCCGCCATTGTCACCTTGATGCTGTCGCCAACCTGCACGTTTTTCAGCGCCTTGAAGTGATTGCGGTTGCGGTGTCCATAGATGGCGCAAGTACCCTCCGCCCCCGGCAGAGCCGAGGACGGGAGGTAGCCCGGGGACTTTTCAAGCGTCTTTTCATCTACACCATAGCGCACAGGTATATCCTTGCCGCCGATTGTCAGCGTACAGAAGGTATCTGCCTGCTTGCCGTTTGAAGGTTTTGCGCTTGAAGTAGGACTTGCCGAGGGAAAGGCTGTCAGCGTTGCCGTTGGCATTGGGATAGGCACGGGTGAGGGCGTGTTCGTGTCTCCCGCAATCTCGATCTTGAACACCTTCGGCGTCGTTGTCGGGAGCGAAATGTCTACGGTGTCGGCTGCGAGGTTTTTGCCTGTGGCAAACGCAACAATGGCGAGCGCCACAACGATGACCGTAAGAACGGCAAGCGCCGCTATCTGTAAAGTGGAAAAGTGTTTCATGTTCTATCTCACTTTCTGTTTTAGTTTGTGGGGCGACCAAAGCAAATCCATTGCCATTCGGAGCCGTTTTTGCCCCAATGCTTTCTAATCTGAACGGAGTTGTTGCCGCCTGTGCTGTCGATAAGAAACTCGCCGTTGATGTAGATGGCGACGTGGTGAATCTGCATCCATCTCTTACAACGTCCGTTGCCGCAACGCCTGTGGTCTGTGCAGTAGCCCTCGCCGCGCCTTGCGTCCTTGCGTGCAAAGAAGATGATGTCGCCCGATTGTAGCTGCGACGAGTCGGTGAACAGTACGCCCATCTCTTGGCACTTTTTCGCCATCGAAGCGGAGTTCAGACCGTTCATGGAGGACAGCCCACAATCGCGGTATGCTGCGCGTACCAAGCCGGAGCAATCCATACTTGCATAGCTGCGCCCAATATATCGCTTTGCCGCCTGCACGATTTGAGCGCCCATCTCGCTGTCGGGGAGGCCGGGGTTGATGTCAAGACCAAGCCCGTATTCGCCGCCGTCACCAAGCGTCTGTCCGCATAGCTTGGCAAACAGTGGGTAATACTCGGGGCGCATGATTTCCATGAGCATTTCCATCTGGCTCTCGTCAAAGCCGTATCTATCCGCGCCGTCGCGGTAGTCAAGGCTTGTTACCTCAACGTTGATATAAAGGGTCGTGGTGGTGTTCACTATCGGCTTCCCGTCCTCGTCAAGCACGATTGCGCCGTACTCATCCACCTCAACTTCCTCCACGGTTTCGGTTTCCGTGGTGATGGAAAAGCTGTTCATGTCATAGAAAACCTTGCGGAGCTTCTCTATGTTCTCGGGCGTGACCGTGATGACCTCAGAGGCGTTCTCGCCCGTAGTGGCGTAGACGGAGTACACACCAAGCACGTCCACCCAATTAGATACGGAACTGTTCTCGTCCTCCATATCACCCGCAAACAGGATTTCCACCACATCAGCGTCGGCGCTTGCGGTCAATTCGTCAATTCGCGCTTGGATGGACGCGGTAAACCCATCGTCAATAGAAACAATAGCGTCCGTCATGGGCATTCCGCCTGCGCTGTCGTTTGAGAAGAACACGCCAAAGCATAAACAAAGCACGGCAGCGATCAACGCCACGATGACTACAATAACAACCGCTACCCAGCCTCCTGCCGCGATAGCGGCTACCAATGCCTTGACCGCTGCAACGATCCATTTGATGATTGCCGCAATTGCTTTTGCCGCCGCCTTTGCCGCTGCCGCCGCTGCTTTTGCTGCCTTTGCCGCTGTCTGCGCCGCATTTACTGCGGCCTGCGCTGCCTTTTGCGAGAGTTTTGCGGAAACCTCTGCTGTTTTGATTGCAGCCTTTTCTGTCGTTTTGACGGTATGCTTTGCTACCTTTACGCTCTGCTGCGAATTCTTGACGGCGGTGCGCGCCGAGGTCTTTACCGCTTTACGAGATGTCGATGCCGTGCGCTCGGCGGTCTGCGCCGACTTTGCGGCGTAGCGTGTGTTTCTTGCAGTCTGCCGCAAGGACCGCGCGTTTTGAATGACGCGCTCACGTCCGGCGCGATAAGCGTTGGTCTGATTGGCGGTACTGCCCCTTGTTGCGGCGGCACTGCTCTGCTGCGCCCTGCCGCCATTTGTCATCGAACGCGAAGGTGGGTTTCCCTGCTATTCAAAGATGTCCTTGCTCCGCTTGGCCTTCTTTGCCTTTTGAATGATTCGCCTGCCCTGATAGGAAGCCTCGTCGCCCGCGCGGTGTACGGCTTCCTCGGCGGTCTGCTCGATGCGGTTTTCAGCATACTGTTCAGGCGATTCATCCTGCGGCTGCCGACGCTCGGCTGCCTCTTTCACCTTTTCTTTGGATTCAATAAGAGATTTGCGCGCAAGCTCTCTTGGGGCTCTTGCCGCATCCGTTAATATGCGCAGCGTCTTTTCAGACGATCTTGTTTTTATATCCTTCAACTTCACCGCTCCTTTCTCCCGAATATGTAAAAGGCAACCGCCGAAGCGATTGCCCGATAATCAGCCGAGGATTTCCTGTATTTCCCCGGGTTTGGTTGACATTAGCTGATAGAGCCTTGTATTCTTGGGAAAATTGTCAACGAAAGGCACGATGGAGTTTCCGCACTTCAAAAGCCCCTTACCGAAGCCGACGTTGGTGATATACGAAAGCTGATTGTCGGAGATGTGCAGGAGCTTGGCAAGCTCGATGCGGTCTGTCGGCGCTTGGTTGAGCATGACAAGGTATTCAGAGTTTGCAAGCATGGTGCGGGCGGTGAGGGATTTTAAGCAATCCTCCACGTTCTGCGTGATGCCCGTTGCAAGTGCGCCGTCCTTACGAAACTGTTTCCATGATTCCGCGAAGAACTGCGCCGATAGGTCGTTGGCAAAGAAGATGTGCATCTCGTCAAGGATAACGTGGGTACGGATGCCGCGCTCACGGTTTCGCGCCACGCGGTTACGAATGGCGTCGGTCATAACGAGCATACCCGGCGTCCGAAGCTGCTTGCCGAGGTCGCGTATGCCGTAGGCGATGAGCCTGTTATGCACATCCACATTGGTCTGATGGGCGAACATATTAAGATTGCCCTGTGCAATCATCTCAATGGCAAGCGCAAGCACCTTTGCCTGTTTCTCCTTTTGCTTTTTAAGCTCCGCATATAGGTCGGAGAGCGTCGGCGGCTGAATGGTATAGTTGCTCGAAAGATACTCCGCGTAGATGTTGGTAAGGCAACGGTCAATGATAGATTTATCTACCGCTTCAAGCTTGCCCGTGCCGCCCATGATCTGCTCGATGAACGAAAGCACAAACTCGCTCTTTGCGATAAGCGGGTTTTCGCTATCACCATAGCCGAGCGCCAAGTCCATGGCGTTGATGTGGTTGGGCGAGGTCGGAGAGAGGTTGATCGCCGCGCCGCCCAAGGCGTTTACAAGCGAAGTGTACTCGTTCTGCGGGTCTGCGATGATGATTTCATCATTTGTCCCGAGGAACAGCGACACGATTTCTCGCTTTGTGAAAAACGATTTGCCCGAGCCGGACACGCCGAGTATAAAGCCGTTGCCGTTGATGAGGTTTTTCCTGTTGGCGATGATAAGGTTGTGGCTGATGGCGTTCATGCCGCAGTATGTCCCGCCCACATCCATGATTTCATGGGCGCGGAACGGCATAAGCACCGCCGCTGATTCCGTGGTCAGCGTCCGAAGCGCATTGATTTTTCTCAATCCATAGGGAAGTGCCGTGTTCAGCCCGTCCATCTGCTGATACTTCAAGACCGTTAGCTGACACAGGTGCTTGCGCGCGATGGATTGCAGCGTTTCCGTATCGCGGTCAAGCTGCTTCTTGTTCTTTGCGGTATGAACGATGGTCACAAGCCCGAACATCATGCGCTGGTCGCGGGTCGTAAGGTCGTCGAGAAACTCCTTGGCTTCTTTGCGCTGCTGTTCAAGGTCATACGGCACAACGGCGGAAAAGTTGTTGTTCTGATTTTGCTTGCGCTGCCAGTTGGTGATATTCGTTTCTACGCCCAGCAGTTTGTTTTCCACCTCGCGCACCGCTTCGTCCGTAGGGATGGGGATGATGTCGATGGAAAAGAACAGGTTGCGATTAAGCTCACAAAGCTCGGCAACAAGGCTGTCCTTGATATATGAGGCGTAGTCTTTCAAAAACAGCACCCGTCCGTAGGTCCTGCCCATCTTAAAACAGTCCTTGTTGAACTCAAAGGTGTCGGGGCAGATATAGTCGCGGAAGGAGCGTCCCTGTCTTATCATCTTCTTCAAATCCATGCTGAAGCTGACTTCCTCCCCTGCACGGAAGAAATCATGGAATATGCGGAAACGCTCCACGCTGTTCAATTCCTCACAGAAGGATGAAAGCTGCGAAAGGTGCGAGGAAAGGTCTGCGCCCACGCGGTTGAAATAGCTGCGCGCTTCGTCAATGTTCTTGACCGCAACGGAAACGGTGACGTAGCGTTCCTGCACGATGGAGTTGGAAACGTCCGTTACATTGTCGAGCAGCATATCGTTATATTCCTTGCGATACCCGTCATATTGGTCGCCCTGCAACGGCAGCAGTATGGATTCCTCAAACGCATGCTTATTCATTCGCTTGTTGCAGACTGTTATCTTTGTTGTCGCATTGCTGTCGAGCGCATTGAGCAACTCCGAATAATCAAGGAACATCGAGGTTTTATCGTCTTTTGATGCTATTGCATAGTTGATGTCGGTAAAGCGCCAGCACTTGCTGTACTTGTTTCCGACAAGCCAAATGCCGTCAAGCCATATCCGTTTGACGGGAATGACCTGCTGTACTGACCTGGGGATATTCATGTGCTCCCTGTCCTGCTTCAATATGCGGGAGAGTGCTTTAATCATCGCGTCCGCCTCCGTTTCTCTTTTTCTTCTTTCTCGGTTTGTTCTGATACCGTTCGTCCTGCATATCGGGTCGCCTGTTCTCAATCGCTTCGGCAAGCGCGAGGCAATACACGTTCTCGCCCTCAAAGCACAGGTGCTTCGGCATGAGCCATTCGGACTTGATATATGCGCCGATAAACTCCTCCGCGTTCATGCCGTTGTAGCGGATGAAGCCCATTGCGGCAAAAGGAGCAGCGCCGAGAACGCACATCCACGATACAGTTTCCGTGCCGAGGATATTGTTCAGCCCAAAGTAGATACCGACGGCTGCGCCGATGGCGAGGACGGAAAAAACGAGCTGACGCAAGTTCAGCCCGAAGAATATGCTTTCCTGATAGTCCCGTATTTCACGGTTGATTTTCACTTCCAATTCGTTTTCCCTCCAATCAAAAAAGCTCCCGATTGCTCGGAAGCTTTGTGGTTTTCTTTTTAATTATTCATCTAACAGCCAGTCCAATACGTTGCGCTTTTGTATTCCCTCATAGTCTGCTGTGGAAAACACTTCATCAAGTGTAAGCAGCGTTTTAGGGTAATTATCCGCTATACGCTTGAATGGGGCAAGCTCTCGCTTTAGAGTGTTTGGGTCGAGCGTAGACGCTGCAACTTGGTAGTAAAGATACTGCCCGTCATCTGTTTTTGCTACAAAATCCACTTCGCCGTCGTCTATCTCTCCTACAAATACTCCGTATCCGCGCCGTATCAGCTCGAGATACACGACGTTTTCAAGAATATGTCCTATATCGCTGTCCTTGCCCCGCACAAGCATATTCCGCAGCCCTATGTCAACGCAATAATACTTGCTTTGCGTTGTTAAAAACTGTTTCCCTTTAATGTTGAAGCGCGTTGCTTCATATAGCAGAAGCGCCTCCTTCAAACCGTCCAAATACCTGTCTACGGTTTTTTGATCCACTCCCTTTCCGGCCGATTTCATGGTGTTGGCTATATTAGTGGAAGAAGCCTTGTTGCCGATGTTGTGGAGCATGAACTTTGCCACGTTTTTTAGCATGCCGACATCTGCAATTTTTTTGCGCTTCACAACGTCGTTGAGCAATACGGTATCATACAGCCCTTGCATATATTCCCGTGCCTCACGCTTATTCAGTTCAAAGCGAAGCACATAGGGAAAGGAACCCAGCTCGATATATTGGTTGAATTTTTCGGCGTTTGACAGCCCTTCTCTTTGCGTACCCTTTAATCCCGTGCTAAACTCGCGGAACGATAACGGAAGCATTTGAAGCTCCACATATCTGCCGGAAAGCACCGTTGCCAATTCTCCCGAAAGAAAGTAGGCGTTGGAGCCCGTTATATAAACGTCGCAGTTTTCTTTAAGGAACAGGCTGTCAACCGCTTTCTCGTATTCGTCAACGTGTTGTATCTCATCGAGGAAGATGTAGTTCATCTTATCGGGCCGCAAACGCTCGGCGATGTATCGGTAGAGTATTTTATAATTATCGATAAACTCAAACTCTATATCCTCAAAATTCAACACAATGAACTGACTATCTTCAACACCGTTTGCTGACAGATAGTCGCGGTACATTTCAAACAGGGTGGACTTCCCGCATCTTCTTACGCCCGAAACAACCTTTATGATTTGCTTTTCCTTCCATCTTACCAACCAGTCAAGATACTCGGGACGCCCTATTCGATGTATCATGTTCCACCTCCTATAGCATTATTATCTGCATTATACTCCTGATTTATTCACCAAGTCAACGAATTCGAGGATTATATTCCTGAAATATTATATTTTTCTTGCTTTAAGGAATGGTTATTACAGCCCGAACATCTCGCGCACAACGCGCTCCGACATTTTGACAGCGCCCGTCAATACGAGCAGATTGAATATTAGCTCGCCCATGTACGTCCAAACAACCGATACGGCGCTTGCGCCTTCCGTCACAACCGGATCGGCTGCGGAAAACACCGAGAATATGATACACGCAAGCACGATGATCGCGCCCTCTAAGCAAACGGCGGCATATGATTTCAGGAATGATTTGCCAATATGCGAGGACGGCTCGCCCGCAAAGGTCGATAGCGGGACGGGCGCGATTGCCGTATAGAGATAGAGCCGAAAGAAGCGTCCGTACACGCTCATAACCATAACGAGCGTCAGCACGAATACGACAAGGCACATAATCAAGCTGACCGCCCATGCGGGTATGCTTTCAAGAAATGTTAAGCCCTCGACCGCCGTTATCATGCCATCCGGTAACGTAACGGCCTGCGCCGCATTCAGCCCGCCCGAGCCAATGATGGTTGTTACGATTCCCTGCACGATTTTGAATAGCGCCGTCATAAGGTCAAGCCCATACGTTATAACGCCCTTTGCTATCGCAAACCGAACGAACAGTTTCAGCGCGTGTTCGGGCCTTTTAATCTCTGCAAACGAGCCGCAGGTTTTCACAACGCCCACAAGGAAAAACAGCACCAAGAGCGCATAGCCGATAGCCTTTAAGGAGCCGTTTATGCCCGTGACCACTTTCCATATCCCGCCGCCCTTAAAGGATTGGGGCGATTGCGTGATCAGCATCCATATTTCAGCGAGCTTTGTGTTCCAGAATTGAAGCGCGCTATATAAATTGTCCAGTATCCAGTTTCCCGTATCCAAGCCTTTCACCTCCTTTTTCGGGAGGCAAACCCGCCGTGAAAGCAGGCTTGCCTTTGAAAGCGGTCATCGGGTCGGTTCATATCTGCCGGGCGTTCTATCCTTTATAACGCCGTATTTGTCATCAACATAGTAGCGTCCCACAAAGGGATTGAAAATAGCTGTGCATTTCACGCCTTCATACTCGGCGATATACTTGTTATCGCCTACCTTGTCGATTATAGTCGCATCCCGTAGCTGTCCGTTCAAGGAATGAATGTGCATGGGTTCTGTGAAAGGTGTAAACATTACGCTACCTCCCGTCAGCCCGTGATGAGATTCAAAATCTCGCGGGCAAAGGTGATGATAACGCCGCCTGCGAGGGTCAAAAAGCCGTTGGCTCTCTGAGACGGATCATGCGACTTCAAACTCAAGCCTACCTGCACAATACCGAACGCCAGCAATATGATGCCGATGGCGCGGATAAGTCCGAACACAAACTCGGACAGGTTGTTTATCACTTGCAGCGGGTCATCGGTTGCAAAGGCAATCGCAGTAAAGGAAAACACCAATACAGTGGCGCAGAATGCCGAAAAAAGCTGCCTTGTTTTCTTGGACATTCTCATTTCTTCTGTTCCTCCGTTTCGCTTTTTTTGAGTAGTTCTTCTACATCGGTTTCGGACAGCAGTTCATAATCGCCCATGTCGCCGTCCAACAGGATGAAATCGGGATCAAGCGCATTGGGCGCTTGCCCGTGGATATACGGTTCTACGCCGCCGTCTGCCGTCAATTTGATGTTCGGATGACGTAGAATGTTGTACTTATCGTCCTGCACGGCTCTCTCGCCGCGAATGAACAACAGCGCGTAGCGATTATCGAGCATACGGACTTCATCGGGCGTATATAGCTCTCTGCCGGAGATCTGCCAGTTGGTGGAATAGCTCCCGTTGCGTCCTTTGCTTTGTCCGTAAGTGTTCACATCAATGGTCGATTTACCGAGCAATTCGGACACATATTTGTGCGTTGATTGCTCGTTACCGCCGAGATAAAGAAACTCGTCGCAGTTACCAACGATGCTTTCCCACTGCTTTTCAAAAAGGGCTTTAAGCTGCGCCAAGTTTTGAATGATAATGGATACGGAAACCTCGCGGCTTCGCATGGTTGAAAGCAGTTTGTCAAACTCGTCGGGCAGGGCAACGTTTGCAAACTCATCCATGACACAGTGGACATGAACGGGCAACCTTCCGCCGTGCAGTTGGTCTGCCTTATAGAACAATTCTTGAAATAGCTGCGTATACATCATGCCGATGATATAGTTGAGCGAGGAATCGTTGTCGGGTATGACTGCGAACAGCGCCGTTTTCTTATCGCCCAGCGAGGGCAGGTTCAATTCGTCATGGCTCACCACGCTTGCAATTTGCGGAAGATTGAATTTCTCCAAGCGAACGCCGAGGGAAATCAATATGCTTTTGGCGGTTTTGCCCGCCGCCATTTTGAAAATACGGTATTGTTTCAAAGCAAGGTGTTCGGGGTTTCGCTGTTCGAGCGCATTGAACAGTTCGTCAAGGATGGAGGTATAGCCCTCATCTTCCTCCTTGACCTCCGCTGCGCTTATCATCTCCATGACCATCGGGAAGTTCTGTTCTTCGGGCGGGGCTTCGTTGACAAGATAGAGGATAAGAGCCTCCAGCAATGCCGTTTCTGCTCTCTCCCAGAAAGGGTCATTGGATTGTGCGCCCTTGGGTGTGGTGTTCCGTACAAGGTTGGCAACGAGCTTCAAAACGTCCTTATCGTCACGCAGATATACAAACGGGTTATACCCGTGGCTGCGCTCGGTGTTGATAAGGTCAAGCACCCGTATCTCATAGCCTTCCTTTTCGAGCATAAAGCCCGTATCACGGAGTATCTCGCCTTTCGGGTCGAGGACAACGAATGAAGTATTGGCTTGCATGATGTTCGGTTTGGCATAGAAACGAGTCTTGCCCGCGCCACTGCCGCCGCATACGAGGACGTTGAGATTCCTGCGATGCTTGCGCCCGTCAAGCCCTATGCGGGTATTCTGCGTGAGGATGATGTTCTCGTACCTGTTCTTATCGGCGTACTTCTTGGATAGCTGCGATGCGTTGCCCCATTTGGCGCTGCCGTGTTCTTCGCCTTTACGGTAGTTGCGCTTTGTTGACAGATACACCCCGATACCCAAGCCATAAATTAAGAGGAATATGAGAATGGCTTTGAGCGAATCGACGCACCACTTTACCTCCATGGGGTCTGCCATGCCGGAGGTGAAGCCCTCGATGATGCCCGCAAGCCCGTCAGATAGAAAAGGGGCGACCATTAAGGCCGCCCACACCACGGGGATAACGCCAAGCGCCGCCAGTATGATATTTGTCTTTTTGTCCTCACTCGGATTGCTCATCGTCGGAGTTCTCCGTTTGTGTCACGGGTTTACCCATGCTCTCAATGCATTGCCACATACTCATCGCTCCCTTTCATCTCTGTGTCGTTTCTTCTCGCGTTTCATCGGCGCGTCCATGACCTCGATCAAGGTATCGTCCACAAACTCTGTGTCCTTGCCCTGCTCGACAAGTTCGTTGCGTTTATCATTCAAGGAATTGATGATAAGCCCGTGTTGATACTCGTCAACCTCTATCACACGTTTCTCATCCATGCCCGTCACCTCACAGGATCGTTGCGGCTCTGCTGACGCTCCGCAAAGAGGTTACGGTCAACGCGCTCGGCGATCTCGCAAGCGGCGTCTCGCACGATATTGAGCGCGCTGCGCTTCTCGCGGCTTTCGAGCGCCGCTATCTCGTCGGGAATCCTGTCGCAGTATTTGGCGGGAACGCCGTAGCGCAAACAGGCGACGTTGGCGGCGCAGTCGCATACGAAGGTGTCCGCGCCGCTGTGCGCCCGGGCAAGCTCGCGGGAAAGGGCAAAGAACAGTTCGTTGCCCTCAACGCCTCGTGCGACATATACGGTATTGTCCTTTTCGCTATACATCGCACCAACGCTTTGAGAAATGCCCTCGGACAGCTTGACGGGAACAGGCACGTTCGTGGTGATCGCCTTCAGCGCGGTTTTGATAGGTGGAGCGGTGCGCTCCCGAATAGGCTTTCCGTAGGTCTGCGAAATGTCAAAAACCCGCTTCACATCGAAGTTGACGCCCATCGTCCCGTCGGAGCGTTCGTACTCGCCGTTTGCCTCTAGGACAAGTGCGGCTTTCTCGCCGCGTTTCACGCTGCGCCCGCGCTTTTGCCAATCGTCAAATCCGGAGATAAAGGTCGCGTTCGGCTTCTGTGCAATCATAAGCAGCGTATTGGCAACGCTGGTCTTGCCAAGCCTTGCCTGCATATTGAGATAGTCGGAAAGCGCGGACGGGTCTGCAAGCGTCTTTTCTAACATTTCCTCGATCAAGTTGTAAAGCTCCTGCCGTTGCTCTCGCTTCTGCTGCGCCCATGCCTCTCGGTCAAAGGGCTGCTCCGTCTGCTCGGGCTGCTGCTCGAACAAATTGTCGTAATTCTCCATGCTGGTTACCTCTCTTTCGATTTCGTTTTCTTCTTTGTCCTGCTCGGCTGCTGATGCGTTGTTTGCCGCGCCTTATCGCGCTGCGGTTGCTTCTCCGCGGTCTTATCAGCCTGCCGTTCCGCTTTCAGTTCACGAATCCTTTGGCGGACGGAGGGACGATCCGATTTATCCGCCGCGATACTCTCGTGCGTGTCGGAAGAAGGCTCGGACGGATCTGTTATCTCCGTCCTCGCCTTCGTAGGGTTTGGGAGCTTTTCCGTCACTTCCGCGGGCTGCTTATGCGCCGTTGCCTGCTGCACGGGCTTTGCCATCATTGCATCGAGCATATTTTCGTCCACGGTATGCACGCCCTTTTCGGCGGGCGGTGTGGTGCGCTCATGTACAGCGTCCTGCTTCGCCTTTTCCTCGCGGGCTTTCATGATGTCCGCGCGTATCTTTTCCACATCGACGGTGGACAGCGCAAACCGCTCGGTGATCCTGTTGACGCGCGCGGCGTCGTTAGCGTTGACGACCACGTCTACAATACCGTCCGGCTGCTTTTTATTGATGACCGCCGCATACAGAACGCCGTACTTCTTGGCTTCCTCGGCAAACAGCTTCAAGTCCTTCGCCTTGATAGCGAATACCTTGGTGGGCTTGCCATTGAACGCCCGCATACGCGCCTTGCCGCTTGTGCGCTTCTCGTCCTTCAATGCCGCGATAAGAAACGTGGCAAGGGATAAAGCGCCCCTGCCTGCAAGGTTGGTAAGGCACTCAACGCCTTTAACGGTCACATTTGTCGCCATATTGACGATCTGTTCCGCCGCTTCTCCCTGTTGGCTCATGTTGTTTTTCGACCTCCATTTCTTGGTTTGGTTACATAAAAAAGACGCTCCCTTGGGGGGGGGGAACGCCTCAAATGCGCGGTGTGTTTTATTTCTTTTTCCTATACCGTTGCTTGCTGCTGTTTGGCTTGTCGGGATACTCCATTTCGATTAAATCATGCTCCAATGCAGGAACAAGGTAGAGCTTCCGAAAGGACGCCCGATTCTTCAGTCCCAAGCGATCCATGATTTGCTGTGCTGAAAGCGTATCGCCGTCGAGCTTTTCCATAAGCAGTTTAACAGACGGACTTACATCCTGCTCGCCCTGCTGACTTTGGGATATTTCATGGAGCGTATCATATATAACCGACAACAAAAACTCAACAAACGGCGTAGCGTCCGCCGCCTTGTCCGCTTTGCCGAGCGCATCATAGTAAGCGTCCTGCCGTTCCCGTATCAGCGTTTCTATCGGCAGCCATGCAAAAATGGACTTCCATTTGTACAGGAGCAACGTGTTCCACATTCGCCCCATTCTTCCGTTCCCATCGGCAAAGGGATGGATAAACTCAAATTCGTAGTGGAAAACACAGCTTTTCACCAAAGGATGCACCTTTGAAGTTTTTACCCATGTGAGCAGATTGCCGACAAGCTCCTGCACCATGTTGGCGGGCGGAGCCATGTGAACAAGCTGTTCGCCTTTGTATACGCCGACGCCGCCGCTTCGGAACATACCCGCTTCGCTTACAAGCTCGTTCATCAAGGTGTGGTGCGCCGTGAGCAGGTCTTTTGCCGAATACGGGTCAAAGCTCAAGAGACGCTCGTATGCTTCAAAGGCGTTCTTGACCTCTTGTATTTCCCGTGGCTCTCCCAGTATGCGTTTTCCGTTAATAATTGCAGTCACTTGGTCGAGCGAGAGCGAGTTGTTCTCTATGGCAAGCGAGGAATGAATCGTCTTGATTCTGTTATCACGCCGCAGCTTCGGATTTGCGTTCATGTCCTGCCATGCGGTGATACGACCTACAAGCTCGCTGATCTCCGAAATCTTCTCAATTATTCTATCCGTCATGGTAAACGGCGGGGTATACTGTTGCTCCATGCTGCACCTCCGACTTATATCTTATTATAGCATATAAGTCCATTAAAAAACAACAGTTTCACTTAGTAGACTTGTATGGTGAACTTGTGTGTTTTCCACCATATAAGTCTTACCTGTATCGCGGATATTATCTGCATTACCTGATATGCGTCTTGCCGTGTTTACGCTCTTGTTCCCGTTTCCTCTCTACCTCCTTTTCTTCAATTTGTTTAAGCTGCGCGTTCTTCTCGGCAATCTCCAAAGAGCGCACAGCAATAGCATCGCATAGCTTTACGTCCTGTCGGAGCGTTCTAAGCTCCGCGGATATTTGCCCGATACGGGTCTTGATTTCTTCAAGACGCTGTTCGGGTATGCCTATGCGCCGCAGCTCATTTTTGAGTTCTTTTCGTTCCTCGGATATGATGGTAATTCTCTGACTGGCATCGTTACGATAGGAAGTGAGTTCTTCCGCGGTATCTATCTTGTGTCTGAATAAAAAGTGGAACTGCTTATCCACCGCTTCAAGATGGCGAATATCCTCTCGCAACACATACGGAGTATAGCTCGACTGTTGCCGACACGCCTCCTGTAATTTTCGACGATAGAAATAGTAGAGTGCCCGCAAGCCATTCCATGTGACCTTTGACAGGCGAAAGTCTCCATGTGTGCGCCCACGACGAACAGTTTTCTTTTCCTCCGGCTTGGGCGGACGCGACGGCCACCGTTGATGGATGATGCGCTCGATGATGACATCCTCAGTGTATTTCTCACCAAAGCGTCGCAAACGGCTGAAGTTCGTATGGTTTTGCGGCTTTATGCGCCAATCGCGTCCGCGCTTTTCGACCTCGTATCCACGTTCTCTCATGTTTTTGACAAAGCCTTGAAAATTCACCGCGCCCATGATAGCTGCGTCCAAGTCCAAACGGATAGCAGTCATCCATGTCGGCCCGCCGTTCTTTTCAGCTTCCCACTCGGCGCGTGACCTGCCGTGTCGCGCAGGATTCTCGATTACTGATAAATGGTACTTCGCACAAAGCGCGTCTGACATATCACGCATACGTTGGTATGTCTTTTTTTGGTCGTAATACTTTAGACCATCGACAAATGAAACTGAGTTCAGCACAAAATGGTTGTGAACGGTTTTGGTATTCAAATGCGTTGATACGATAACCTCAAATCTTTCACCCCACAACGCCTGCGCAAGTTCCACCCCAATTTGGTGCGCTCTGTCTGCCGACACTTCGCCAGTCTTGAAGCTTTGATAACCGTGATAGGCGATATTGCCGCCTTCCTTGCCCCAAATGCATTTAGTCAATATCATGTCGTTTCTCGCGGTGGCAGGATCGCAGTTGATTCCCGTGACGTAGTATTGCTTCTCTGTTTTGAAATCGTCGATTGCGTAGTCAATGATCTTATCCAGCACTTTCTTTGGCGCTGATTGCATGGCGTATTCCATTACATCAAGCATACTCTGCTGTTGCTTCTCGCTCCATTCGGGGTTTTCGGTTTTTTCGGGGTTGACCGTGTAGTTCAATACACTTCCTATCCAGCCTTTTACGTTCCATATCGCCGTGACTGCCATTAGGTTATCCTATCGGGCATACATACGGCTTCTCGAATGGATGTGACTGTGTTTGCCAACCGTATAGCGTTTGCCGCATATTCCTCGACAAGAAAAAAGCCCGTGGCGTTTGCTCGGGCGGCTATCTGATTCATCGCGTTTCCAATGGCGCGAAGCTCATTTATCATTTGGCGGTATTCAATCGGGGGAGGTTCTCTCGGTATACTTCCCATGATGAGAGAACGAATATACCCATCTGCCGAGTATCCGCTTCTCGTAACGCATTTCTTGAAATGAGCGTATTCATCGTTCGTCAGATGCGCCCATACTCTGTTAGGTCTTGTTCGCATTTTCTCACCTCACTTTTCATAAGAACATGGAAGTTGACAAACAGCATTGTCGTTTGCTGGGGTATTAGGGGTGCAAATCCCCTAACCAGAGAATTTGTGGTCACACAAATTCAGTGCTGGCTAATCCAATGCAGAAGCATTGTCCTATTCCACCATCCGAGAAATGAATCACCGCGCACCGCGTTCCCTCTCGGGCATAACAGCCTTGAAATCGACGCCCTTGAAGCACTCGGCATCGAGAATAAAGTCGCCCTTGTTCCATTTGTCATGCACAAGCCGCTCCGCTTCCATGCGGTTTTCTGCTTCGACCTCGACGGTCATTTGCAGCTTTTCGGTAATCGTCACCTTGTAGGGTTTCATGCTTCGTCACCTCCGCTTGCCGTATGCAGCGAGATCTTCTTGATGCCCGTAAGCGTAGTAGTGACCATACCGAGGCGCTTGGCAAGCAGGATTTCCGCTTCCATTTCCTCTGTCAGTTCGTCGGAACAAACGACGAGGACACGGCAGCGGCGCAAAAGCTCCAGCGACATTGAACGCCTTGCTTCGCGCTGCTCCGGCACGGATTCCGAAAGGAAACGGGAGAACATCATGCAGGGGCAGATAGGCACATACCCGAGTTCAAAGAGGGTCTTGCTGTATTCCTTTAGCTTGCCCGAGGCAAAGCCTGTGGCATGATTGGTGGGCGCGCAAACATACGCAAAAGTCTTGTTCATCATCTTGCTTTTTCCTCCATAGTGTGATGGCGGGCGCTCTGCGCGCCCCTCGTTTTGACTGGCGTTTTGATATGCTTACGCAAGATGAGCTGCTCATTATAGTCCTTGCCGACCTCCGGCGGCAGCAGCTCCGTTGTATATCCTTCCGGCATAGCGGCGCATATCGCCATTGCCGCCTTTACGCCTGCATCGTCGTTGTCCAGGCACAAAGCTATGTGGCGGATGCCGTCGTTGGCAGAAAGAAATTCCTGCAAAGCCGCCGGCAATTCGGTCCGCCTGCCTTCGCCGGGCCGGTATACGCCCGATAGGGACAGGTAATTATCCGGCCTACGTAGCGGATTTTCCATGCGCTGCAATTCGATAAAGGAAAGGCAGTCAATGGCGCTTTCAAACACAAACAGCGTTTCGCTGCCGCTATGCGGCGCGGAAAAGGAATACCGCTTATCGCTGCCCTCAACCTCCCGCAAAAACGTGGAGGAAGGGTCGCTGCTTCGGAGCATTGCGTAGCGGGGAACGGTGTCCTTATCAAAGCCAACGAATACGCAGTTATGCCGTCTGTCCTCATATACCAAGCCCATGTTGAAATACATGTTGAGCAAGTCTTCCGATAACCCCCGCCCCGTAAGATAAGCGGCAACGCGGTCATTGTTCTCATGCGGCGCGGGCAATACAAAATCCATTGGCTTTGCCCGCTTTGGAGTATAGGTCTTTGTCGGCGTGGCATATCGCGTACACTCCAATATCCGCAAGACGGCGCTGACGAAGTCCATGCCCTGCACCTTTACAAGATAGTCCAATGCGGAGACACCGCCGACGCCCGTTGACCATTGAAACCATTTGCCGTTACTGATTTTCAAGCTGTCGTGGCTACGGGTAGAATACACAGCGGATGAAATACGCACCAGTTCGTGCGGCTCATAGGTCTGCAAATATGTGAGTAAGTCAAGCTCCCGCGCCCGCTCTATTTCTGCTTTTGATACCTGTCGTCTATGTTCCATAGTTACCTCTCATACTCCGGCTCTGAACGCCGTTTCGTTCTTTCTTCCTCCTGCTCCGGCGCTGCATCCAGCGTGTCGTTCTCGCGTTTGTCCATGTTGAGCATCGCGTCAAGCTCAGCAAGCCGCGCCATTTTTGTCCGTAGCTCATCCTCCTGTGCAAAGGGCTTTTCCACCTCCGCTTTAGCGTTCTCGATTTGTGTTTGAAGGTTGGCAAGCGCCTGTTCGCAGGCGTTGAGCCGCGTCGGGAACATATCAAAGGCGTTTTCCATACGCTGAATGTTGCCGTGAATGTCGCTGCCGAGGTCTATCGTGTGGGATAGCGCGCCTTTAAGCGTCAGCTTAAAGGTCTTGCCAAAGGTGTCGTAGGACAGCATGAGCGTAAAGCCTCGGAAGCTGCCGACCTCCTTTAACTCGGGCGAGGTCTGCGCTTTGCACGTTTCAATGAGCGCCGCGCCCGCGTCCTTTTTCTCGGCGTAGTTCACGCCATTAAGCACCATGCCCGGGAAGTCCTCGGTCTTGTGCTGCTCGTAGAGCGACATATCCGCTTTGAAGCCCGCGATGCGTTCCTCCGTGAGCTTGACCTCGCGGGGGAAGTATTTGAGAAGCCTGTCCTCCATCGCGTACTTTTGGCTTTGATAATTTGCCTTTACGAGCTTCAGCCTTGACACGTCGATCTCCAAGTCCATCTTTTCCTTGATGTACGGGTTGCCCGTGGCAAGGGCTTTGACCTCCGCATACGAAAGTGCGGTTTCGTCAATGTCCTCGCAGGAGCGGACGGGCGATTTTGAAGTCATGATCTGTGATATGAACTTCTGCTTGCTCTCAATCGTCTGCCACATATAGGCGTCGAAGGTGTTTTCCGTCACATAGCGGAACACCTCCACGCTTTCGTTGGTGTTTCCTTGCCGTATCATCCTGCCCTCGCGCTGTTCGATGTCGCTGGGTCGCCACGGTATATCGAGGTGATGCTCCGCGGCGAGCTTTCTTTGCACATTTGTACCCGCGCCCATTTTTGCGGTAGAGCCGATCAGCACCCGCACAAGCCCGCGCCGGACGCTCGTAAACAGTGCCGCCTTCTGCACCTCGGTCTTTGCGTCATGGATAAAGGCGATTTCCTCTGCGGGAATGCCGCGCTCCATGAGCTTTGCCTTGAGGTCGTCGTACACGTTGAATGTGCCGTCATTGTGCGGCGTAGAGAGGTCGCAGAACACAAGCTGCGTCAGCTTCTTTTCTTCGCCCGCCTCCCATACGCGATAGATATTATCCATGCAGGCGTTGACCTTGCTTTCCTCGTTATCTGGCAGCATACCGTTCACAAGCCGCTGGTCGAGCGCGAGTTTTCTGCCGTCGTTTGTGATTTTCAGCATATTATCGACGGTTGGTTCGACCATGCCGTTTCGCACCCGCTCGGCGCGCTCCGCAAGGGAGGCGACCATATCCCTCTGATGCTCGGATGGCTTCATGGCTACGTTATGGTAGTTGACCGTTGGCACGGGAAGGTTGAGCATATCGGCGGTCTGAATGTCAGCCACCTGTTTGAACATGGCGATAAGCTCGGGGAGGTTGTAAAAGCGGGCAAATCTTGTTTTGGCGCGATAGCCCGTGCCTTCCGGAGCTAATTCGATAGAGGTAATGGTTTCGCCAAAGGTGGAAGCCCATGCGTCGAAGTGCGTCAGACCTTGCCTTCGCAGCGTTTCATATTGCAGATACCGCTGCATGGTATGAGGTAAGCCGGCAGTACCGACTCCCTCCCGAACCG
>ERZ825525.1594-NODE-1594-length-18573-cov-3.426558_pt1 | contig 18573 bp, 17 predicted proteins | sample MGYA00519930_ERZ825525 | MGnify/ENA primary metagenome ERZ825525 (study PRJEB31778, sample SAMEA3449203) | human gut metagenome | biome: human gut; feature: human-associated habitat; material: faeces | place: United Kingdom | collected 2010/2012 ... | reverse complement strand
TGATATGGACTGCTCCGTCAGCGTAAGCGTTTCCGACGGAGAGGGCGGACTTACCGTTTACTCCTGCGAGACAGAGCATTATGACCTGGCACTTAGAAAGAACGAGAGCGGCTATGAGGCTATCCTCAGGCTGAATATCGGCGGCATCAGGCACGTTGAAAAGGCTGTGCAGATACCCTCGGGCAGCGCAAAGCTCATTATCCGCTCCGACAGCCAGGTGTATAAATTCTTCGTGCAATCGCAGGGTGAGGAGATACCCATGGGCTTTGCAATGTCCAAGTATCTTTCCAGCGAGGTCTGCGGCGGATTTACGGGAACTGTCATCGGTATGTATGCAGTCAAGGGCAGCGCCGAGTTTACCGACCTGCGCATAAGCTATTGAAAGGGTGAGTAAAATGGCAAAATATATAGCTCTCACGTTTGATGACGGCCCCAACACCGTCACTACTCCAATGGTTCTGGACGTGCTTGAAAAGCACAGCGCCGTGGGCACATTTTTCCTTGAGGGCAACAACATCAACGAGGAAAGCGCAAAGGTGGTCAAAAGGGCTGTGGAAATGGGCTGCGAGATAGAAAACCATTCCCGCACACACACAGCGTTCCCCCAGCTTACCGCCGAGGAAATGACCGCTGAGATAGATTTCACCACAGAAAAGATAATCGGCATCACAGGCAGAGCGCCCAAGTTTTTCCGTCCCCCGTACATAGCTCTGAATGACCTGATGTACAGCACCATACCTCTCACATTCATATGCGGAAAGGGCTGCACAGACTGGGAGGACAGCGTTTCGGCAGAGCAGCGTTTTGACACCACCATGGCTCAGGCGCAGCACGGAGACGTGATACTTCTCCACGACATGGAGGGCAACATTAACACCGTAAAAGCGCTTGACAGGCTTATCCCTGCTCTGAGGGAAGAGGGCTATGAGCTTGTTACCGTTGAAGAGCTTTTTGAGAAATGCGGAGCTGTTCCCAAGAGCGGAGTTATTTACACCAATGTTTTAAGTGACGGAAAGTGATATTTCGGGCTGCTGCATTTTGCGGCAGCCTTTTTTGTTAGGCGGACAAATAAAAAAGACAGCACAAATGAAAGCAAGGTAAAGGGTTTAGGAAGTCCACTGAGGGCAAAGCCATCCGGTCGTCCTTGCCGCAGTGGTAAACTACGTTTTCCTGCGAAATCCGTTTGCGAGCGGCTAAAATAATTAAAGCAATAGCCGACAGATTAAAAATCCACAAAGCCGCCTGCACTTTGAGTTCAAAAAAGTTCAAACAAATATTATTTCTCAAATAAGCAAAAAACTTTTTCTTGCAGGCGGCTTGAAACTGAGAGCTGTTTTGAAAAAATTGCATTTCTGCTTTCCGCCGTAAGGCGCAGGTACGGACAAATACACTTTTCATTTTTATAAAGTCCGTACCATGCAAAGGAGACACTTAATACTAATCACCAATAAAACTATAGACAAAAAATCATCGCATAATCCATATACGCAAGATTATGCTCAATTTTTTGTATAGTTTTTAATTGGTGATTAGTATTAGCTCTGCGGTGGGGATTGGCTAAAATACCGGTTATTTTAATCATTGTCCCCGAAAATATTTGCCTTTTCCCTTAAAAGATGATATAATGATATCAGTGTTATTTTGCAGAGAGATGGTTGTTTAAATGGATCAGAATGAGGTGCTGAAAAAATATTTCGGCTATGATAATTTCAGAGAGGGTCAGGCGGAGCTGGTGAGCAGCATTCTGTCGGGGCGTGATACCCTGGGAGTTATGCCTACGGGTGCGGGAAAATCCGTATGCTATCAAGTGCCTGCGCTGATGTTCGGGGGCGTTACTATCGTTATCTCCCCACTTATTTCGCTGATGCAGGATCAGGTAAGCTCGCTGGTGCAGTCGGGCATTCCTGCGGCGTTTATCAACAGCAGCCTTACAATGAATCAGCTTTACACGGTGCTGAAAAATGCGGAGCGTGGGGCTTACAAGCTTATTTATGTCGCCCCCGAGCGCCTTGACAGCGAGGTGTTCATGAACTATGCCATGCACGCCGAAATATCTATGATAACCGTTGACGAGGCGCACTGCATTTCTCAGTGGGGTCAGGACTTCCGTCCCTCTTATCTGAATATCCCACGGTTTGCCGCAGCGCTTCCAAAGAGACCTGTTATGACTGCGTTCACCGCCACCGCCACGGAAAGGGTGCGTGATGATATCGCCCGCCTGCTGGAGCTTAAAGACCCGTTTACTCTGGTCACGGGCTTTGACAGAAAAAATCTTTATTTTGAGGTGCGCCGTCCCTCCGACAAATATGCCGACCTGAAAAGACTGGTGAAAAAATACGACGAGGAGGGCAGGAGCGGCATTATCTACTGCTCCACCAGAAAAAACGTGGAGACCGTGTGCGAGCGGCTGTGCAGCCAGGGCTTTTCTGCTACCAGATATCACGCAGGGCTTGCGGAGGAGGAAAAACGCACAAATCAGGACGATTTCATTTACGACAGGCGCAAGATAATGGTCGCAACCAACGCTTTCGGCATGGGCATCGACAAATCAAACGTTTCCTTTGTTATCCACTACAATATGCCCAAGGACGTGGAAAGCTATTATCAGGAGGCGGGACGTGCAGGCCGTGACGGCTCTCCTGCGGATTGCATACTGCTCTACAGCGGTCAGGACGTTAACACCGCAAAATTCCTTATAAACAAAAGCTATGACGAGTCGGAGCTGGAGCCTGAGGCTGCGGAAGAGGTGAGAAACCGTGACCTGAAGCGCCTCAAGGATATGACGATCTACTGCACCTGCGCCGAGTGCCTGAGAAGCTATATACTGAAATATTTCGGCGAGAAGTCGCCCTCACAGTGCGGGAACTGCTCCTGCTGCTGTTCGGAAGAGGGCGCCCAGGACGTTACTGTGGAGGCTCAGAAGATAATGTCCTGCATCTTCCGTGCAGGTCAGCGCTATGGGCTTAAAATGATTACGGATATCCTTACGGGCAAGGAAAACGAGCGCATAACCGCCGCAGGGCTTGACAAGCTCAGCACCTACGGCATAATGAAGGACAGCACTGAGCGAAACATCAAGCAGATAACCGAAAAGCTTATCTATATGGGCTATGCTCAAAAGACAGAGGACGAATATCCCGTGCTGAAGCTGAATCCCTCCGCTCTGGACGTGCTTAGGGGGGACAAAAAGGTAATGGCACGACTGCCGAAGTCCGCCGGAGCAAAGAGAACCAAGCCGGAGGCGCCCGTTTATGCCTGCGACCCTGTGCTGCTGGATAAGCTCAAAGCGCTGCGTGCAAAGCTTGCCTCCGTTCAGGGCGTGCCTGCGTACCTTATCTTCACCGATACGTCTCTCCGTGATATGTGTGAAAGGCTGCCGAGGACAGACAGCGAGTTTCTGAACGTATCGGGCGTGGGAGCGGCAAAGCTGGAACGCTACGGAAACGCATTCATCACGGTCATCAAGGAATATGCGGAGAAAAATCAGGTTGCCGCAGTCACCGAGGAAAAGGAGATAAAAAAGCTCCGTCGAAACATGATGAAAACGGCGGAGGATATAAGAGAAGCATTTGACGGCATATCGGCAGGGATAGGAAAGGTAACGCTGGGCAATGAATCGCTGTCACTTTCCGCATTTTCCGAAAAGATAATCACGGAAACGGATATGCACATGGCAACAGCACCGCTCAGGAAGTCAATAACAGGGTGGCTGAGGCAGTCGGGGCTGCTTACACAGGAGAGCGAATCAAGGGCTGCGGATATGGGGGAAGAGATAGGAATATACAATTTGAACGTGACATCTCCGCAAACGGGGAAGCAGTATATCAAGGTATTGTATAAGCCGTCAGCACAGCAGTTCATATTGGATAATATATCTGCTGTGGGGGAGTTTGCGGTAGAGAGCTTTATGAGTAAAAGCAAATAGTAAGCAAATAAACAAATAAATTTGCGGATATGAGAAGCATATATAAGAAAAAATGCTGAATAAAAAATTCAGCACAAATGAGAACAAGGTAAAGGGTTTAGGAGGTCAACTGGGGGTAGAGCCTCCTTGTCGTCCTCCGCAGGTACGGACAAACTAACGTATCAATTTAATATGTCCGTACCATGCAAAGGAGACACCTAATGGGAGCGGGGGGAAACCAAAACCCAACAAAAGCGGGCATTCCCCCCGCTCCCCTACGGTTTCTCCTCTGCACTCTTTTTCCCTACCCTCTCACCCCCACCAAGCCCGCTTTTACCGTTGTGCTTTAATTTTATTGTTTGTCTGCTATATTGAATATTGTTTCGTACCTTTCACCGCCGCCCCTCTCATTTGCGGTCTGGCACTTAGATATCGAGTATCTGCTGTTTGTTTTGCTTCTCTCTGCGGTGTTAGCCTTCTATTTGCTCTTTTGCTAATTTAATGGTAGATTTGTAAGTCAAAAATTTGTTTAAACTTGCTTTTTTGAAAGCTCAACTCCGCATAAAGCGGGGCTTTTTCTTTGCATTTATATTTGCATTTATAATAGTAAGCCCGATATCCGCAGAAAACTGTTAAAAAGTTAATAGTTAAGAAATATTTGTGTGGTATAATAATCTTAATTGTATCAGTTTGCAAAAGGGGAGTGAGGGCTTGGCAAAAAATCATAAGCATGATACCAGCGACAGCAGGATAGCTTCGCTTAAAGCTCAGGATAAAGAGTATAACGAGATGTACCGCAAATGGCGTATCGAACACAAGCAGGACTACGGCTTCTACTTTTTCGACAACTCCGACGAGCTTACATACCGTGACGGCGAGGGCTTTATCACCGAGTATCCCGAGGCTGTCGAGCGCAGCGCCGTAACGGGGATACATTCCCTTGTGGCAAATGCACTTATCATATATATAGTAATAAACATTCTTGTCATCGCAGTGGATTATTTTACGCCCTTTAAAACGGTGCATGACCTTTCTTATAATTCACTGGGCTTTTTCACGGGCGATGAAGGCCCTGCCATTGTTATGACCTACGTGGTGAACATACTGCGCAGGCTTATACCTATATTCTATATTGTCAGCAAGACAGGCATTCCCATGAGAGTTCTTGTGCCTGTGAAAATATCCAACAAGCCTCTGTTTTTGATGGCAGTCCCTATGGCAATGTGCATTATGGGAATAAATATACTGCTCTCGAAATTTGAGTTCCTGTTTGTGGGTATGATAGGTGTTGACGGCATGAACCGAATATGGCTCCCCGATGAGCCTGTCCCGTCAGTGATGTACTGCATACTGTCCGTGCTGATAGTGCCCATTCTCAGCGAGTTTATGCACAGGGGGCTTATCATGCAGGTGCTAAGGCAGTTCGGCGACGGATATGCCCTTGTTGCTACCAGCATATTTGCGGCTATCACTATAGGAAATCCGGGAACATATCTGTTCCACTTTGTATCATCGCTGATGATAGGCTACTTTTCCATTCGCACAGGCTCGTTTATCACGGCGGTGCTAATGCGTGTGACTATCAGCGCCAGCTCCTACTTTATGACCGTGGTGAGGGATTCGGGCAGGTTTGCGGACACATATATCATCATCACCCTTATTATTGTCGTAATATACCTGACTATCGGCGTATTTTCACTTATAGCGTTTATGAAGAACCACAGCAACAAGATAAGCCTTCCGCTTTATGAGATGTATCTTAACCGCAGGGAGCGTTTTATGTGCTGCGTTACCAATCCTTCCATGATAATGTGGGTGTCCTTTGCGGTAATGCAGGTGGTGATAAACCTGGGCGGTGTGCAATGAGCGAAGAATATATGCGCCGTGCCATTGAGCTTGCAAAGGAGGCTGCCGCTGCGGGGGAAGTCCCTGTGGGAGCGGTGGTCGTAAGAAAAAAGGACGGGCTTATCGTTGGTGAGGGTCGGAACAGGCGTGAGGAGCGCCGCTGCCCCACAGCTCATGCGGAGCTTGAAGCCATTGAGCAGGCAAGCAGGTTTCTTGGCGGCTGGCGGCTTTGCGGCTGCGAGCTGTATGTTACGCTGGAGCCTTGCCCCATGTGCGCAGGGGGCATCATAAATTCACGGATAGACAAAGTGATATTCGGAGCATATGACAACAAGGCAGGCTCATGCGGCTCGCTTACAAACCTGTTTGAGCTTTCCTATAATCACCGCCCGCAGGTGTGCGGCGGATCTATGGAGGAAGAGTGCGCAGGGATATTAAAGGAATTTTTCAAAAACAGAAGGAGAAGCAAAATGGATATAAAGCTTGTCGAAGCCAAAACAGACGACCAGCTGGAAAGAGTGGCAGCCATTGCCGACCATATCTGGCATGAGTATTTCCCCTGTATCCTTACAGAGGGTCAGATAGATTATATGGTGGATAAATTCTGCTCATTCAAGGCAATGAAAGAAAACATCGCAGGTGAGGGATATATCTACTATATCATCAAAAGAGGTGCCGATGACATCGGCTACACTGCCATTAAGCCCGACGGGGACAGGCTTTTTCTCTCCAAGCTCTACATCTGCAAGGAGGAGAGGGGAAAGAAATATGCCCGTGCCGCAATGGACTGCCACAAGCAGTTCGCAAGGGATCACGGCATGAGGGCGATATGGCTCACCGTAAACAAGTACAACGCAAACACCATTGCTGCATACAAGAAAATGGGATTTGAGACCATAGGCGACGGCGTTACCGATATCGGCAACGGCTACGTTATGGACGACTACTTTATGGAGTGCAGCGTATAATTAAAGAAAGGAAATGACGTATGAACGGCTACAACGGATATTATGTTGATGAACAGACCCTGCGTGAGGTCATTGAAACTGTCGGAAAGACAGCTGCCGCTGCCTGTATATCCGCATTCCTGAGCGATGTTGTTTTAAGGGCGCTCATAAGCTCACGCCCCACAAAGATAGTTGTGGAGGACGGTATCCCTGCGGCTCTTTACACCATTGGCGAGCATGACAAACCCAAGGCTGTGTATGTGTCGTCACGACGCTCAAGAGTTGACTGGCGGCCTGTCATCTTTTTCGGAGCAGTCTTTGCGGGCTGCAAATATATCCTTGATTCAAGGGAGAAAAACATCGCCAACATAAAGACAGAGCATAAATAAGGAAAGGATTTTTGTTTTTTAATGAGTCAGGCAAAGAAGAATTACGGCAATGAAAGTATAAGCGTATTAAAGGGTGCGGACAGAGTAAGAAAGCGTCCTGCGGTCATTTTCGGCTCGGACGATCTGGAGGGCTGCAAGCACTCGGTTTTTGAGATAGTTTCCAACTCCATTGACGAGGCAAGAGACGGTCACGGCGACAGGATAATCGTCACCAAGTTTCTTGACAAGTCCATCGAGGTGGAGGACTTCGGACGAGGCTGCCCCGTTGACTTCAACAATGCCGAGCAGCGCTGGAACTGGGAGCTGGTTTACTGCGAGCTGTACGCAGGCGGCAAGTATGACAACAGCGACTATGAGTATTCACTGGGACTTAACGGTCTGGGTGCCTGCGCTACCCAGTATGCCTCCGAATATATGGACGTCGAAGTCCGCAGAGACGGATATAAATACAATCTCCACTTTGAAAAGGGCGAGAACATAGGCGGACTTTCCAAGGAGCCTTACAAGGGCAGGGCAACGGGCACAAAGACCCGCTGGAAGCCCGATTCCGAGGTGTTTACCGATATTGATATCCCCCGTGATTATTTTGAGACTATCCTTAAAAAGCAGGCGGTGGTAAACCCCAAGGTCACCTTTGTTTTCAGGTGTGAGACGGAAGAGGGCGGCTTTGACGAGGTAAGCTACTACTACGAGAACGGTATCACAGATTATCTTGAGGAGATAGTGGGGGAGGATAAGCTCACTCCCATGCAGTTCTGCTCCTGCGAGCGCAAGGGCAGGGACGCTGCCGACCGCCCCGAATACAAGATGAAGCTTTCGGTGGCTTTCACATTCTCAAAGACTGTAAGCTTTCAGGAATATTATCACAATTCCAGCTTCCTTGAATATGACGGCACTCCCCAGAAGGCTGTGCGCCAGGCTTTCCGCTCTTCTATTGATAATTATATCAAGTCAAACAACAAGTACCAGAAGAATGAAAAGTCTATCAAGGACGATGATGTGAGCGACAGCCTTGTGCTTGTTTCATCTACATTTTCCACATACACCTCCTACGAGAACCAGACCAAGAAGGCTATCAACAACAAGTCTATCTATGACAATATGGTGGATTTCCTGAAGCATCAGCTGGAGGTATATTTCATCGAAAATCCCGATGATGCCGCAAAGATAGCCGATCAGGTGCTTGTAAACAAGCGCAGCAGAGAGTCGGCGGAGCGCATCAGGCAGACAAGCAAGAACACCCTTACAAAGCAGATAGACCTGGCGAACATGGTTGAAAAGTTCGTTGACTGCCGTACCCGTGACAAATCACGCAGAGAGGTATATATCGTGGAGGGCGACTCGGCTCTCGGTTCCTGCAAGACTGCAAGAAACGCCGAATTTCAGGCTGTTATCCCCATCAGAGGAAAGATACTCAACTGCCTTAAAGCGGATTACGACAAGATATTCAAGAACGATATCATCACCGACCTTATCAAGGTGCTGGGCTGCGGCGTTGAGGTAAAATCCAAGGCAAACAAGGAGCTTTCAAGCTTTTCAATGGAGAATTTCCGCTGGAACAAGGTCATCATCTGTACCGATGCCGATGTTGACGGCTTCCAGATAAGAACACTGGTTCTGACCATGCTTTACAGGCTCACCCCCACGCTTATCGAGGAGGGCTGCGTTTATATCGCAGAGTCGCCGCTGTTTGAGATAACCACAAAAAAGATGACATATTTTGCCTATGACGAAAAGGAAAAAACAGAGATACTTGCAAAGATAGGCGACGAAAAGTACAAGATAGACAGATCAAAAGGACTTGGCGAAAATGACCCCGAGATGATGTCACTTACCACAATGAACCCCGAAACAAGGCGGCTCATCAAGGTAACTCCCGCAGATGCGGAGGCTACCTCAAAGATGTTTGACCTGCTTCTGGGCGACGACCTTCAGGGACGAAAGGATTATATTGCCGAAAACGGCGGCGCATATCTGGAGCTGGCGGATATTTCGTAAGCGGCTGCAAGGCAGGCAAAATGAAAGGAAATTTATTTAAATGAAGCTTGATGATCTCAGAAAAGAAATTAACGATATAGACGGGGAAATGCTCCAGCTTTTCCTGAAAAGAATGGAGATATGCAAAAGCATAGCTCTGTACAAAAAGGAAAACGACCTTCCCATTATGCAGGAGGGCAGAGAGCAGCAGGTCATTGACAAGGTAAGAGCCGCTTCTCCCGAGCATATGGCGGACGCTGCGGCGGTAATGTTCACGGAGGTAATGGACATAAGCAAGTGCCTCCAGTCAGAGGTATATACATGGGGCAGGATATACGAAAAGCCTGAGATATTCCACCCCGAAAATGCGCAGGTAATTGCCTGCCAGGGAACTTCGGGTGCATATGCCGAGGCTGCCTGCATCAAGCTTTTCGGCGAAAACAAGCCTATCCGCTTTGTGACAGGCTTCAAGGACGTGGTTGACCTGGTTGAAAGAGGACGTGCGGATTTCGGCATACTGCCTCTGGAAAACTCCACTGTAGGCTCTATTGAGGAGACCTATAACCTTATGGCAAACCACGACTTTTACATAACAAACATAGTCCGTGTGGAGATAACTCACTGCTTTGCGGTAAAGCCTGACACCGACCCTGCCGACGTAAGAAAGGTATATTCCAAGAAAGAAGCGCTGGCACAGTGCTCCAACTACATCAAAAACTGCGGATATGAGCCTGCGGAATACACCAACACCGCTCTTGCCGCTGAGATGGTGCGTGACAGCACGGACAACACTATCGGCTGCATATGCTCCAAGTCCTGCGCAGAAAAGAACGGACTTAAAATAGTTGAGGAGCACGCTGCGGACGCATATCCCAACTTTACAAGATTTATCTGCTTCTCCAAGAAGTTCATGGCGCCCGAGGGGGCAAATACTATTTCCGTATCCTTCTCCGTTCCCCATACTCCCGGAGGACTTTACAGAATACTTACCAAGTTTGCGGTTTATGGCCTTAACCTTAAAAAAATCGTCAACAAGACCCTTGCGGGCAAGGATTTTGAGGCTATCATCTTCCTGGATTTTGACGGTTCATATGCAAACCGCAAGGTGGCTGCATTCCTTGATGACCTTAAATCGGGCATGGGCTACTTCAAATTCCTGGGCAACTTCTCCGAGATATACTGATATTGCAAAGGGGGCACGTCGGCTTGAACAGATTTACCCAAACAAAGGTGCATACCGGCGGCGTGCGCCCTGTCAGTCTGCTGCTGATGGTCATATTCACCGTATGCGCATTTGCACTTATGTGGGCGGCGGTGGGCTGCCTTGACAGGATAAGCGAAAGCAGCTCGGACGCTGTTGACGGACTGGCGGCGGCTCAGCTCACTGCCAACCGTATCCGCAGCGCAGAGGGGGCTATAACCGTTTATACGGACAGCAATGGAAATTTTGAGAAAATGACCGTTTCCCGCAGGGACGGCTACGAGAATGTTATGACCTGCTCAAACGGACTGCTCAGCGAGGCACTTATCCCCGAGGGCAGCGGCGCTTCGGCAGGTGAGGGCATTTTCGAGATAAAGGGGCTTACCGTTACCGACTGCGGTGACACGGCAAAGATAACCGTTACCAGCCGCAGCGGGAACACCTGCACCGTTTATACCGCTGCGGGGGCTGAAATGACTTTTCTGACAGCGGAGGACGATTGAGTGAGAAAGAATATTTTCGGCATTAGGCGTGCAGACGGGGGCATTTTGCTTGATTCGTTTTTTACCGAGCTTGTGCTGATAATCCCTGTGTTTGCCATATCCTGCTGTGCGGTGCTCCAGATGTTCTCCATTGCCGCAAAGACGGCGGAAAACAGGCAGATAAAGGCTTCTGCCATTGCCTGTGCCCAGTCGTGGTGCGAGCTGTACAGTGCGGGAAGATCGTTCGAACAGTGTGCGGAGGAGCTTTTCTGCATATCGGGGACTGCCATTATCACAGACAGCAGCTTTACATACGACCCTGAGGGGAATATAAGCATCATAATAAGCGAGGATACCGAGGACTCAGCCTACGGACAGATGAAAACCTCGGTCATAAATATCATATGGCAGGACGGAGAGATCTCGGAAACTGCCGCAAGATATGAGCCTGACTTTATGGAGGGCGGAATATGAAAAAGAACATCACAGTTCCGGGATTTATGACCCTTATCACCGTTTTTCTGATAGTGAGCCTTGTATCTCTGGGAGGGCTTGCCTGCGCCGCAGCGGCAGGAGGTTCGGCTCTGGCTGACAGGAGTGCAGAATATCTGACCAGATACCGCAGTGCGTACAATCTTTCTGAAAAGAGGCTGGCAGAGGTTGACGGCTGCATTGCTCAGGCGGCGGAAAGCGGACTTTTTGATATGAATTTTGAGGCAATGGTCTCAGAGCTTGACTATGCGGAATATCATATAGAAAAGGACTTTTATACTGTTTCCTGCACAACGCCCATTGACGGCAGCACTGCTGTTTACTGGGAGATAAAGGTGCCGCTTGACGCATCGGCAGAGGGGGAGCGGTACACGGTCACGGCAAGGCGCACTGTTGCGCTGGAGCCTGAAGATAGCAGCGAAGAAGAGCACATCAACGTATGGCTCGGATAGAAAGGGCTGATAATATGCGAAGCATAAGAGAGATACTGAAAGAAGCGGTCACGCTGAACGCTTCGGACATTTTTATAGTAACGGGAACGCCTGTAAGCTTCAAGGTGTTCGGAAATGTTATGCGCTGCGATGACGAGACGGTAACGCCTGCGGACTCGGCACAGCTTATGAAGGAGCTTTTTCTTCTGGCGGAGCTTGATACCGAAGCGGAGGATCTGCGCCGTGAGATGGACTTTTCTTTCTCCTTTGCGGGCGTGGGACGATTCAGAGTGAATGCCTACCGCCAGAGAGGTACACTTGCGGCAGTGCTGAGAAGCGTGCCCTTTGAGCTTCCCGACAGCGGAAAGCTTCATATTCCTGACAGCATATTGTCACTGGCGGAGAACCAGAACGGCATTATCCTTGTAACGGGAGCGGCAGGCAGCGGAAAATCCACCACCCTTACCTGTATGATAGACAAGATAAACAGCGAGCGCCCGGGGCATATCGTTACCATTGAGGACCCTATCGAGTTCCTCCACAAGCACAAAAAGAGCATTATCAGCCAGCGTGAGATAGGCATTGATACGGAAAGCTACTCCGATGCCCTGAGAGCCGCTCTCAGGCAGTCGCCCAATGTTATCCTGCTGGGCGAGATGCGTGACAATGAGACTATGAGCATTGCCATGACTGCGGCGGAAACAGGTCAGCTGGTGCTTTCGACGCTCCATACCGTGGGCGCTGCCAATACCGTTGACCGAATAATCGACGGCTTCCCCACCAATCAGCAGCAGCAGATAAGAATGCAGCTTTCCATGGTGCTTAAAGCTGTAATTTCCCAGCAGCTTCTGCCCGATACCAACGGCACTCTTTACCCCGTTTTTGAGGTAATGGTTGTCAACAACGCTATCAGGACCATGATACGTGAGAACAAGACCCACCAGATAGAGACCGTGATGCAGACCACTCAGGGTATGCAGACCATGGACAGCGCTGTTTTCAAGCTTTTCTCCGAGGGCATCATCTCTGAAGAGACGGCTGTGGAGTATGCTTCAAGCCCTGCAATGATGAGCAAAAAGATAGAATTGTCACGGGGAAAACAGTAATGATTGTATCTTTTTGTTAAAGATTTGTATATTTATTGCAATACCGCCAAAACGTAAAGGTTTACGGTTGTACAAAACAACAATTTAGCCTTTTTATACAATTTTTAGTGAAAAAACTTGAAAAATCAGAGCAACAGTGATATAATTACACTAAGTAGGTGGAATAATATCCCTATGCTTTAATTATGAAGTTTATCCTTTTTGATTTTTTGAGAGGAGAGATAATATATGAACGGCAATACCGATAAAAAACGTAAGATAATGCAGTCGCTGAGTGCGTTTGCATTTGCTCTTACTGTTTTTGCTGCTAATGCTCAGGGAAGCGCTTCCGCTGAGACTCTTGATTCCGCAGCTAACGGTCTTATCGTTAAAACAGCAGCAATCGAGTCCGCTGACAACGAGGGCGGCGAAGGCAGTGTTATGGGCAAGACCACTGACAGCGAAGCCAACGGCGATGACGCAGATGACATTTCCACAAACTATGACGAAGAAGAAAACGGCGATGACGGTCAGTCTGAGGACGTTGATTTCACCGATGTTGATTCCGATACCGATGAAGATGATGAGGCTGAAACAGAGCTTCGCAGCGAGGCAGGCACTACCGCATTCCTCGGCAAGGCAGCCGAGTACAACGTATTCGTTGAGAATAACTTTACCGTTAACGGCGCAGACTGCCCGGGTAATTTCGCAGTAGGCGGAAACGTTACAGTTCCCGAAAGCTATTCCGCTTATAAGACTGTTGTAGGCGGCACTATTCTCGGCGGAAGCTTCCTTAACGGATATACCACAGCCGATGCTGAGGGTATCGACTTTGCTGTAGAGTTCGCAAACCTTAGAGCTACTTCCGCAAAGCTTGCGGCAATGGTCCCCAACGGCTATGTTACCAACGGCGACTGGGGCGCTGAGATGAAGTTTGTGGGCACAAATGACGATATCAACGTTTTTACAATGTCTGTCAGCGAGTATAACAGCATTCTTGCAAACTCCTACGGTCAGCTGAAATTCACCTTTGATGTTCCCGCAGGCTCTGTTGCCATTGTCAACATCACAGGCGAGGGTTACCTTAATATGGCTGTCAACTGCGGTACATATTATGCAGGTCAGGCTGTAAGCAACGGCACTGCAAACAACGCAAATATTCTTTTCAACGTTCCCGACGCATACGGCGTTTCTATCGGAACAAGCATGGGCAACCTCCTTGCTCCCAACGCTGATGTTACTTCCACAGATATGGGCGGTCATCCTCACTTTGAGGGTCAGCTTATCTGCAAGAACTATGAGGGCGTAAATGAGTTCGGCGGCACACAGTTTGTCCCCGATGACCCCACTGCTCCCGATAAGGGCGATAACGGCGATACCGATCCCGATAATCCCGACGGCGGAGATTCCGGTAATACAAATCCCGATACTCCTACAGGTGGAGATTCGGGCAACACAAATCCCGATACACCTACAGGCGGAGATTCAGGCAACACAAATCCTGACACTCCTACAGGTGGAGATTCAGGTAATACAAATCCTGACACTCCCACAGGCGGCGATTCAGGCAATACCAATCCTGACGCTCCTACAGGTGGAGATTCCGGTAACACAAATCCTGACACTCCTGCAGGTGGAGATTCAGGCAATACTGATCCCGACACACCTACAGGCGGCGATTCAGGCAACACCAACCCTGACACACCTACAGGTGGAGATTCGGGCAACACAAATCCTGACACACCTACAGGCGGAGATTCAGGCAACACTGATCCCGACACACCAACAGGTGGAGATTCGGGCAACACTGATCCCGATACACCTACAGGCGGCGATTCGGGTAACACAAATCCCGATACACCTTCCGGTGGAGATTCGGGCAACGCAAACCCTGATACTCCTACAGGTGGAGATTCAGGCAATACTGATCCTGACACTCCTACAGGTGGAGATTCTGGCAACACTAATCCCGACACACCTACAGGTGGAGATTCAAGCAACACAGATCCCGACACACCAACAGGTGGAGATTCAGGCAACGCAAACCCTGATACTCCCGACAATGGTGGTTCCGGAAATACAAATCCTGATACTCCCGATAACGGCGGTTCGGACAATACCAATCCCGGAACTTCCGACAGCACAACACCTGATATCCCTGACAACGGTGATTCCGGAAATACAACACCCGATACACCTGACAACGGCGACTCGGGCAACACCAATCCCGACACACCCAACGCAGGCGATCATGACAGCACTACTCCCGATACACCTGATACCACACCTGATGTTCCCACAGCTCCTGATACACCAAACACCTCTACAGGCACAAGTGTAACAACGGGCACATCTACAAATACCACCGATACCGAAACTTCTGTCACCACCGAAACAACAGAGACCAACACAACTTATATTGAGGTTTATGACTCTGATGTTCCTCTTACCGATATGGTAATTGTGGAGGACGGCGATGTTCCTCTTACTGACTTCTCCGCAGTTTCCAATCCTAAGACAGGTGAGAGCCGCACTCCTCTCTATGCAGCAGAAGCCGCAGCCGTTATCTCGGCTATTGCTCTTGCATTTGCCACAAAGAGAAAGTACAGCGGAAGCAAGTATTCCGAATAATATCGGTTAAGCAAAAGCTGCTCTGCAAATATCGTATTGCGGAGCAGCTTTTTTATATAATACTGATCCTCAATCAACCTATAGACAAATCCTCGGCTTTGCCTATAGAACGATTAAATATCAGTATAAATTTAATTTCCTAAAACCCTATTGACATTCTCGGGAAAAAGGAGTATAATAATACTAATCTACTATGAAATATATGATTTGATAGATGAAAGGAAGGTTAGTTGTTATGAAAATATCTACCAAGGGCAGATATGCACTTCGTATGATGTGTACCCTTGCGGCAAATGATAACGGAACTGCCATTCCTCTGCGTGACATAGCCGAAAGCCAGAATATCAGCGTAAAATATCTTGAACAGATAGTTATTCTTCTCAGCAGAGCGGGCTTTGTAAAGAGCGTAAGAGGTGCGCAGGGCGGATATAAGCTTACAAATCCCCCGAAATATTACACCGTTGGAATGATACTCCGACTGACAGAGGGCAATCTTGCTCCCGTTGTTTGTCTTGAGGACAATGTGAACACCTGCGAACGTGCTGCCGAGTGTGAAACTCTTTATGTGTGGGAAAAGCTTTACGAGGCTATAACAAACGTTGTGGATAACATTACCGTTGAGGATATCATAACTCATTCCCGTGAGCATTTGTCCGATAATTATGTTATATAATAAAAAATCCCTGCCTCGTGTGAGACAGGGATTTTTGTTGTATTGATGAAATAGTATATCACTTCAGCTCGGCAATAACATCGGACATATCGTAAAGCCCTGCGGTCTTGTCAGCAAGGAACACGGCTGCGTTTACTGCGCCTACTGCGAAAACTTCCTTTGAAGCAGCGGAGTGGCTCAGGGTGATCACCTCGTCACGGCCTGCGAAGATGATGTCATGCTCGCCTACGATCGTGCCGCCTCTGATAGAGTGCATACCGATCTCGTACTTTTCACGCTTCATTCTGCGGGAATGACGGTCGTAAACATAGTGATACTTGTCGTCGAGGACACTGTTGATAGCGTTTCCAAGCATAATGGCAGTGCCGCTGGGAGCGTCTATCTTCTGGTTGTGATGTTTTTCGACTATTTCGATATCGAACTGACCGCCGAGAAGCTTTGCGGCTGTCTTAGCGAGGTTTGCAAGCAGGTTGATGCCCAGAGACATATTGAAAGAGAAGAACACGGGAACCTGCTCTGCTGCGGACTTTATCTTTGCTATCTGCTCATCGGAGAAGCCTGTGGTTGCGATAACAACGGGAGTGCCTGTGGAAAGGCAGTATTCAAGGAGCTTATCCAGTGCGGAGGGGTGAGAAAAGTCGATGATAACATCTGGCTTCTGAGGGAGAAGTGCAGGCTCGGATACGATAGGGAACTTTCCGTTGTCGGCGGTGTTAAGGTCAATTCCGCTGATAACGGTGCAGTCGTCACGCTCTGCAATAATGGAGCTGATGACATGACCCATTTTGCCGTTGGCGCCTGTAATGGTCACATTTATCATATTTTAAACATTCCTTTCGCATATACAGCACGGGCGGCATCAAGCCGCCCTGTTTTGCTTATTACTTGATGATGCCTGCGTTCCTGAGAGCGGCAGCCAGCTTTTCCTTCTTAGCATCTTCCATTTCATAAAGGGGCAGACGGCAGGGACCTGCGTCAATTTCCATCATATTGAGGGCTTCCTTTACGGGAATGGGGTTAACGTCGATGAAGAGAGCATTTGCAAGCTCCAGTGACTGAGCCGCAAGCTTTGCAGCCTCTGCGCAGTTATTATCGAGACAAAGCTGAGCGATATTGTGCGTAAGCTTGGGAGCAACGTTTGAAAGAACGGAGATAACGCCCTTTCCGCCCAGAGCCATGATAGGAACTATCTGGTCATCGTTGCCGCTGTAAACATCAAGCTTGTCGCCGCACTCTGCAATGAGCTTTGCAATAGCGGAGATATTTCCGCTGGCTTCCTTTGCAGCTGCGATGTTCTTATGCTCGGCGAGGATCTTGTATGTGTCAAGAGAAATGTTAACGCCTGTTCTGGAGGGAACGTTGTAGAGGATAATGGGGATATTTACAGCGTCCGCAATGGCGGTGTAGTGAGCCACCAGTCCTCTCTGGGAGGTCTTGTTGTAGTAAGGAGTTACAACCAGAAGTCCGTCAGCGCCCATAGCCTCGGCGTCCTTGGAAAGCTCGATGGCATATGCTGTATCGTTGCTTCCTGTGCCTGCGATAACGGGTATTCTCTTGTTTACCTTTTCAATAGTGTAGCGAATGCACTCTCTGTGCTCGTCATCGGTAAGAGTGGAGCTTTCGCCTGTGGTTCCGCAGATGATGATAGCGTCTGTGCCGCCTGCGATCTGCATTTCGATAAGCTCGCCCAGAGCCGCATAATTTACGGAGCCGTCATCGTGCATAGGGGTAACGATAGCAACGCCTGCGCCTGTGAAAATAGTATTTTTCATAATATCAGCCCTTTCTCAGATCTATTGTATATGTGAGCCATCCGTCGTCGGAGACTCCGCCTTGCTTTGCGTAGAAAGCCTGAGCACTGCTGTTCCAGCCGAGACATTTCCACTCGATCTTGATGCAGTCCAGTGCTTTTGCGGTCTCGTTTATCTTATCAAAAAGCATTTTTCCGATACCGCTGCCTCTTTCGGCTTCTTCCACAAAAATATCTTCAATGTAGAAAACACGCTTTCCCGAAAAGGTTGCCAGCCTGTAGATGCTGTAAACAGCCATTCCCACAGCTTTGCCGTCTTTTTCGGTGATGATTCCGCCAAGACCGTTAGGCTCCGACATCATTTCACGGATTCCCTCGGGAGTGGCAGAGCATACATCTGACATCTTTTCGTATTCCGCCAGCTCCCTTATGAGCCTGCACAGCTCGGGAGCGTCGGAAACATCAGCATTTCTTACAATAACCGCACTCATGGCGTTATCAGTCAAAATAGCCCTTTGCAGCGAGAAGCTCAGCCATAAGAACGGCTCCGCCTGCTGCGCCTCTCAGAGTGTTGTGGGAGAGGCAAACGAACTTGTAGTCCCAGATGATATCGTCTCTCAGACGGCCGATGGAGATAGCCATGCCGTTTTCAAGGTTTCTGTCAAGCTTTGCCTGGGGACGGTTATCCTCGGTGAAGTAGTGGAGGAACTGCTTGGGTGCGGAGGGAAGCTCCAGCTCCTGCGCTCTGCCCTTAAATTCGTTCCAA
>ERZ825525.1580-NODE-1580-length-18745-cov-6.333975_pt1 | contig 18745 bp, 16 predicted proteins | sample MGYA00519930_ERZ825525 | MGnify/ENA primary metagenome ERZ825525 (study PRJEB31778, sample SAMEA3449203) | human gut metagenome | biome: human gut; feature: human-associated habitat; material: faeces | place: United Kingdom | collected 2010/2012 ... | reverse complement strand
ACGTACAGCTCCACTCACAAAAAACGAAATTTATCTCACTTTCTCAAAGTCTGAATCAATATAATTTAAAATATATTAATTTTATGCATAAATATACAGCAAATATTCCTAAAATATTGACTTTATGCGATTATTGTGATAAATTATTGACACGGTTAGAAATAATCGTGTCTTTTATTATGTCATTAAAAACAAAATATGGAGGAAAATAAGATGAAATTAACAAAAAAAATTTCTGCTGTTGTTCTTGCCGCTCTTATGGCAGTAGTTGCAATCTTTGCAGGCTGTTCATCAACAAAGAGCAATGACGACAGTAAAACAAACAATGAATCAACCACATCTGCCGCTAAGGTTAAGGTTGTTGACATTGAGCTTTCAAGCGAAAAGTATGCTTTTGGTGTAGACAAGAAGCAGCCTGAGCTTAAGGAAAAATGCAACGAGCTTCTTAAGGAAATGAAGTCAAACGGCGAGCTTGATGAAATCAGCAATCACTACTTCGGTAACGGTGAGCCTGTAGGCGTTACTTCTGCTAAGCAGGATAAGTCAAAGGACCAGCTTGTCGTTGCAACAAATGCTGAGTTTGCACCATTCGAGTACAAAGAGGGCGACAAGTTCTACGGTATTGATATGGAAATCGCTAAACTTCTTGCCGATAAACTTGGCAAAGAACTTGTAATCGTAGATATGGCTTTCGATGCTGTTCTTCTTTCAGTTCAGCAGCAAAAAGCTGATATCGGTATGGCAGGTCTTACAGTAAACCCTTCAAGAGCAAAACAAGTTGATTTTTCTGATTCATACTATTCAGCATCACAGAAAGTTATTTGCAAGGCTGACGACACAACATTTGACAACTGCAAGACTAAAGAAGATGTTGACAAAATTCTTAAGAGTTTTGATTCATCAGTTCTTATCGGCGGCCAGACAGGCACAACAGGTCAGTCATACGTTCAGGGCAACGACCAATTCGGCTTTGAAAAGCTTGGCGCAACCTGGAAGGGCTATGCAAACGGCTCACTTGCTGTTCAGGATTTAATCAACGGCGGTATCAAATATGTTATTATTGACGCTGCTCCTGCACAAGCAATTACTAATGCTATTAATGCCGTAGCATAAATCAATTAAAAGATTGCCCATTCAAAAAGAATGGGCATTTTTTATAATATGAATATGAGGATTTATTAATGAATTTTGAAAAGAAATTTGAAGTGTTTTGGAAATTCTTTATTGACAACGGCGGCTACAATGTTGTTATTGAAGGCTTAAGAAACACTCTTATAATTGCTATACTCGGCCTTGTAATAGGTATCATTATAGGTACACTTATTGCAACAGTAAGAGTAGTACCGAAAACAAGCGGCGTCTTAAAGGTGCTTGATGTGCTTGCAAAGTTTTATGTAAGTTTCTTCAGGGGTACGCCTATCGTAGTTCAGCTTCTTTTGTTCTACTATGTGCTTATGCCGCTTCTTTCAATCAATTTAAAGAGCGTGCCGGTTGCTGTTATTGTTTTTGGCTTAAACTCCGGCGCTTATATTTCAGAAATTATGAGAGCAGGTATTCTCTCTGTTGACCCCGGTCAAATGGAGGGCGGCCGTGCTGTAGGCTTAAGTTACGGCACAACAATGATGAAAATTGTTATTCCACAGGCTGTTAAAAATATTCTTCCCACCCTTGGCAACGAATTTATTTCTCTTATTAAGGAAACCTCGGTTGTCAGCTTCGTAGGCGCAACAGACCTTTATCTTGCATTCCAGCGTATTGGTTCTAACACATACGACTTTATGGTTCCTTATCTTGTAATGGCTGTTATTTACATTGTAATGGTGTTTATAATTTCTACTCTTATCAAAATTATGGAAAGGAGTTTGAGAAAAAGTGATTACCGTTAAGAATTTGAAAAAAAGCTTTGGTGATAACGAAGTGCTCAAGGGCATTGATTACGAAATCAAGCAGGGCGAAAAAATAGTCATTATCGGGCCAAGCGGCTCAGGTAAAAGTACATTTTTAAGGTGTTTGAATTTACTTGAAACTCCGACCGAAGGCGAAATTTATTTTGACAATCAGCTTATAACCGATAAAAAATGCGACATTAACAAAATTCGTGAGCATATGGGTATGGTTTTTCAGCACTTTAATCTTTTCAACAACAAAACCATACTTGAAAATATAACACTTGCTCCTGTCCAGCTTAAGGTTATGACCAAGGAACAGGCAAACGCAAAGGCTATGGAGCTTTTAGAAAGGGTAGGTCTTGCAGACAAAGCAAATGCTTATCCATCCCAAATCTCCGGCGGTCAAAAGCAAAGAGCGGCAATAGTTCGTTCACTTGCAATGAATCCAAAGGTTATGCTTTTTGACGAACCTACCTCGGCACTCGACCCGGAAATGGTAGGCGAGGTTTTGCAGGTTATGAAAGACCTTGCAAACGAGGGTATGACAATGGTTGTTGTTACCCACGAAATGGGCTTTGCACGTGAGGTTGCCGATAAAGTAATCTTTATGGCAGACGGCTACATAGTTGAAGATGCACCGCCGAGTGAAATTTTCGGCGCACCGAAAGACCCAAGACTTCAACAATTCCTCAGAGCAGTATTATAAATAACAAATAATTTTATATAAACAAAAGCGTTGGAAAAAATTCCAACGCTTTTACTTTTTTGTGTAAAATCAATGTGTATTATTATTTATAGTCTTATAATCGACATATTGATTGCCCGGCTTTGGATTGTCGCCTGTTTTAGCGGCAATAAGCTCACTTACCGTAACTATTTGATATCCCTTTGCTATAAGCTCCGGAACTACCTTTTCAACAGCGTCTGCCGTTGACGGATAAATATCGTGCATCAAAACGATTGAGCCGTCATAAGCATACTTGGTAATATTCTTATAAACCTTGCCTGCATCTTTGGAGCGCCAATCTTCAGTATCAACCGACCAATAAGCAAGGGGCATCCCCTCTTTTTTGCACTCTTTTCTTATAGCAGGAGTAATACTGCCACCGGGACATCTGAACATAGTCGGCGCTTTGCCGCTGATTTTTTCAATCTGCTTGCTTGCTTTTGAAATATCACTTGCCGTTACCTGAGAACCATAGTGATTATGAGAATATGTGTGGTTTCCAAGTTCGCAGCCAAGCTGAATTTCCTTGTCAAGCAAATGCTTTGTTTCATCATTAACACGCTCTCCTACCATAAAGAAGGTTGCACGTGCATTATATTTTTCAAGAACATCAAGTATACGTTTAGTCGAATTAGAACCGTTATAGTCGTATGCAGGTCCGTCATCAAATGAAAAGGCAATCATTGGTTTGGTTGGGTCAACCTTGCCGATATTAATATCTCTGTCGTAAATGGTAGCTTGACGAGTGTCGCTCCATTCACTGTATATCGTTTTATCATCAACAACCATATATGACCTTACACGGGTATAATAAACATCGCCGACGCTCAAATCCTTAACTGAAAAATTGCGTGTTTCGCCGTCGCTTATTTGCTCGTTTTTATACTCTGAAAAATCACTGTTTTTAGAATACTGAATATCATATCCGGCCAAATTATCTTGGTCGTCCCACTCCATAGACAAAACGCCCTTTCCGCCTGAAAAGGCGTTGAGTACAGGCTTGCTTGGATTGGAATAAAACGTATATTCCTTTGCCTTTTTGCTTAAGTATTCTTTATTCATAAAAGAACGATAAGCCAAAACCTTAATTTTATATACGCTTGCGCTTGGGATATTTTTTATCTCAAGTTTGCAATTTTCATTGCCCTTGCTTTCACCGAGCTTAACATACTTGTTAGCGTTATTATCAAGGTTATAAACATAGTAGCCATCTGCTTTTTTTACTTCTTTCCAAGAAAGCGAAATGGAATTTATGCTGTTTTTAGTCATTTTAACGTCTTTTACAGATGATAAATCCTTTGAACCGGTTAAGCAAAGTGCAGTTATTGTGGCAATGATAATTATAAAAATTGTAAGTGCTGAAAAAGATTTTATTTTTTTCTCCATAATTCGATTATCTCCGTTTCAAAAGCACCCAATTACCTAATAATTTCTTTAACTCCGTTTACCATTGCTAATATAGTACAAAAAACAAAAAAATGCAATATATTTTATGCTTTATATTATTTTTTGTATGAAACAACAAAAAATTCGTTTTTTATCTGATATTATACATCATAATGACTAATTACTGTTTAAAGCATTAATACAAAGCGCCGTTCTTATAACAGTTTATGCGCTTACTTATATAAAAGATTACTTTAACATCACAAGTATTTTATTTCTTTTCAAGCCTTGCATAGTTTGCCATCATTTTTTTCGTTCCCGCCTTGTCAAAAGCAACCTCCAAAAGCATATCACCGCCCATTGGCGTAACGGTAAGAACTGTGCCTGTGCCAAATGATTTGTGGCATACGGTATCGCCGACCTTAAAGTCAATATTATTCTTTTGTGCGGCATTGCCTGCTTGACCGAATTTGTGGGCGCTGCTTGATGACTGAGTATATGAGCCGATTTTATTATGGGAAGAATGGCCAAGCTCATTTCTTGAAGCATTGGCATACGCCGTGCGTGGAGTAGTAAATCCCGTGCTTCTGCGTGCCACAACCGATTGGTCGTCAATAACAGAAGATGGAATTTCTCTTAAAAATCTTGAAGGCATATTACGTGAGGTTTGACCGTAAAGCATACGTTGCTGAGAAGAAATAAGATAAAGCTTTTTCTTTGCTCTTGTAATTCCGACATAAGCAAGGCGGCGCTCCTCCTCTAAATCCTCCTCGCTGAACATTGATTGATTTCCGGGGAAGATACCCTCCTCCATACCTGGAATAAATACAACAGGAAATTCAAGTCCCTTAGCCGAGTGAAGCGTCATAAGAACTACTGCGTCCTCATCTTCATTGTATGAATCAATATCGGAAATAAGCGCAACATCCTCAAGAAATTCAGAAAGATTAGCGTCCTCGCTTTCTTCCTCATACTTGATAAACATTGATGAAAGTTCCTTGATATTATTTACTCTGTCCTCGTATGTTTCAGGCTCCTCCTGAAGATAATCAAGATATTTGGTAACGTCCAAAACTTCTTGCAGCAAGTCGTTAAGCCCCATTCCGTTTTCGATACATTCCTGAAAATCTCTAATCATTTTTGTAAAATTCATAAGCTTGGAAGCACTGCGTGAGGTTTTTTGAAATTCATCTGCACGTTCGCAAACCTCGAAAGCCGACATACCAAGCCCTGCCCCGATTTCAAGCACGTTTGCAAACATAGTATCCCCGATTGCACGCTTTGGGACATTAATGATTCGCTGAAGCCTTACATTATCGCTCGGATTATTAATAACGGCAAGATACGACACAATATCCTTGATTTCCTTTCTGTCAAAAAAGCGATGACCGCCGATAATCCTGTGCGAAATACCGCTTTTTGTAAGCATAACTTCAAGGTTACGTGACTGCGCATTCATACGGTAAAGAATTGCGTGGTCGCTGTATTTCATTCCGTTATTAACATTTTTTACTATCTCGTCAATTATGTACTGCGACTCCTCAGATTCACTCATAACTGTTTTATAAACAATTTTATCGCCTGAGCCGGAACGTGTAAACAAAGTTTTACCCTTACGGTTTTTATTATGAGAAATAACAGCGTTTGCCCCGTCAAGAATATTGAGTAGAACGGTAATTTTCTTCAAGCCTTATTACTTTTGCACCCTTATAATGATTTTCAAACGAAAGGATGTTTTCAATCGTAGCGCCACGAAAACGGTAAATACTCTGGTCATCGTCGCCTACAACACAAATATTTTTATATTTATCTGCAAGAAGTGAAGTCAAAACGTATTGCGCATGGTTAGTATCCTGATACTCGTCAACCATAACATACTTAAATTGAGTTTGTTAAAGATTGCGAACGTCCTCATTTTCCTCAAGAAGCTTAACGGTGTTAAAAATAATATCGTCAAAGTCCATTGCGTCAGATTTTTTAAGCTGAGCCTGATATAATTCATAACACTCGGCAATTTTGCTCTTTCTGAAATCGTTTTGCGCAGTTTGCTTATACTCCTCAGGGGATATAAGGCTGTCTTTTGCTCTGCTGATTTCCGCTAAAATTGACTTGTGATTAATAAGCTTATCCTCGATACCAAGTTGCTTTTGGCATTGCTTCATTACACGCCTTGAATCGTCTGTATCATAAATGGTAAAATGATTTGTATATCCTATTTTTTCGCCAAAGCGCCTTAATATTCTTGAGCAACAGCTATGGAAGGTGTATGCCCAAATATCATTAGCCTCTTCTCCTATTGCTCTGACAAGCCTTTCTCTAAGCTCGCCTGCCGCCTTATTTGTAAATGTAATTGCAAGAACCTGCCAAGGAGTGGCAAGATGAGAAGAAATAATATGTTCAACTCGATTAACAAGAACAGTTGTTTTTCCGGAGCCTGCACCTGCCAAAATCAAAAGCGGGCCCTCGGTTGTGTCAACAGCAAGCTGCTGCATTTCGTTTAACGCCATAAATTTTCCCTTTCTGATAATAAATAATCATACCAAAAAACCAGGGTAACAAGGGCACCCTGGTTTTATATTTTTGTTTAAACAAACAACCTTATCATTTAAGAAGTGTAAGCAAAATACCTGCTGCAACTGCAGAGCCGATAACGCCTGATACGTTAGGACCCATAGCGTGCATAAGAAGGAAGTTTGATGGATTTTCTTTTTGACCGACCTTTTGAGATACACGGGCAGCCATAGGAACAGCAGATACACCTGCCGAACCGATGAGCGGATTAACCTTACCTTTAGTAGCAATATACATAAGCTTACCAAATAAAGTACCGCCTGCTGTACCAAGGCAAAAAGCTATAAGACCGAGAACAACAATTTTAATTGTGTTAAGGTTAAGGAAGCTTTGAGCTGATGTAGTAGCACCAACCGAGATACCAAGGAAAATGGTAATAATATTCATAAGTTCGTTTTGAGCAGCCTTTGCAATACGCTCTGTTTGGCCACTCTCTTTAAGAAGATTACCAAGCATAAGCATACCTACAAGTGAAGCAGCATCAGGAAGAAGAAGAGAAACAATAACAGTTACCATAATCGGGAAAAGTATTTTTTCAAGCTTTGATACAGGTCTGAGACTACCCATAACAACGCTTCTCTCTTTCTTAGTTGTAAGTGCTTTCATAATAGGCGGCTGAATAACAGGCACAAGAGCCATATACGAGTACGCTGCCACGGCGATAGTACCGAGCATATACGGCGCAAGCTGCGACGTTACAAAAATAGCCGTCGGACCATCAGCACCGCCGATAATAGCGATTGAGCCTGCCTCGTTAGGTGCAAAACCTAAAAGGATAGCGCCAAGGTAAGTAAAGAAAATACCAAGCTGAGCAGCAGCACCGAGAATAAATGAACTTGGATTTGCAATAAGCGGTGCAAAGTCAGTCATAGCACCTATACCAAGGAAAATAAGCGGCGGATAAATACCGGCTTTAACACCAAAGTAAAGGAAGTCCATAAGACCGGGTGTGCAACCGACAAATTCGCCTCTGCCTGCAAGCAAATCTCTGAAACCGTCAAGATCATGATACTGTACCGCTAAGTTTGCCTCAGGTATATTTGCAAGAAGCATACCAAATGCGATAGGAACCATAAGAAGCGGCTCAAAGCCTTTTTTAATACCTAAATAAAGAAATACAAATGCTACCAAAAGCATAATCGCATTCTTATATCCGCCGTCAGCAGTAAAGAAATAAGCATATCCCGAGTTTGTGAAGATGCTGACAATTACTTCCCAAACACCTTGTAAAATTTCCATTATCTACTGCCTCCTAAAACGGTCTTGTGTTGTCGTAAACTGCGGCATTAGCCCAAGGATTTCTGCCCCTGACGTTCACAACATTGACCCTGCGAATTGATTTAACAACAGCACCCTCGCCTTCGCTTACAGCAACGGCAGCCGCAATAGCCGCAACGACTTCACCGCTGATGCCTGCCTCAACTTGAGGAGCAGGAGCACTTGCCTTTTTAGCAGGTGCCGGAGTAGGAAGCTTTTGTTCACTCTTGGTTATTTTATTGGTTTTGCCTTTTTTAGCCTTTGCTTCTGCGCTTGAAACAACTTTTCCGAATAAGTAGAAAATAATAATTAAAAGCACAAGCATTAAGAATACGATACCGGCACCGGCAATAATAACCGTTGCGGTGAAAGTAGCGCTTCTGTCAGCCACTAAATCTAATAAAATCGGACTCACCTATATTCCCCCATTATATAAAAGATTAAGTAGTATTATAAATCAATTTCTTTCTAATTTCAACGAATTTTTTGCATTTTTTCAAATATGTTTAAGTTGTATAAAATTGCTTGATTTTTTAGATAAATAGTATATAATATTATTAACAGGGAGGTCGGAAATTATGACAGAAAGAACTTTGGTTATAGCAATTCTTGTTGCACTTATTCTTCTTTGGTTTGCCGAAACATTAAATATGAAAAAAACAAGTAAAGTTTTAGGCGGAGCAATTGACCTTGCATTTGCTATTTTACGTTAGCGTATTAAATTCAATTTTATAAAAAAATCAGCACCTACACGATTTTGTGTAGGTGCATTTTTATTGCCTGTTAAGTATTGCAAAATCCTTTGCGTTGACCGTATTGTCATTGTTAAAATCAAGAAGTGCCGAAACTGTTTCACCACTCTTTTTTGTATTAACAAAGCTTGTATCCCAAAGCGATTTCACATAATTTAGCGGCAAGGCATATTCATTTCCTAAAGCCTCATAGCTTATTTTATTTGCGGAAATTGATGTGCATGTAATATTTGCACTTTCAACAAAGCTTAAACCGTTTGACTTTGCCCATTTTATTGCATAACTTGAAGCAGGAGCAATTACAATTGAGCCGTCAAAATTGATATTGGCGGGTAAATTTTTGATTTTAGAGCCAAAATACCAAACAGCACCGTTTGCGCTTTCCATATAATCAAGCGATTTGACACTTGTTAAAAATACATATTCAAGTTTTGTGCATTTATACATAAACGGTGAATTTTCGCTGTTTGCGATTTCCTGTGCCTTCGGTGCAAAAATATAAGAAAGCTGAGCCCTTTTGCCGAAAAGCATACTGCTTTGCATAGATGACGACCAAGTAATCGACGGCAAATTGACACTTTTAGGAAGATACAAGCCCTCAAGTGAGGCGCAATCCGTAAAATATTCCTTAGATATATCGTCAAATGCCTCAACACTTGGCATATTTATTTTTCGAAGCGAAACGCAATATGTAAATTCCTCCGGCATTATTTTTGTTACCAAAGGGATATTCACGCTGTATAAATCATCGCATCTGCTAAACACCGCATTTCCGATATAACTGCACTTTGGCAAATCAGCAGTTTTAATTGCCGATTTTGAAAAAGCATAGTTTAAAACACTTTCAACCTTGCTCATATTAACACTGTTTAGTGATTTGCAATTATAAAATGCAAAATCACCGATATATTTTAAATTCGGAACAGTAATACTGTTTAAAAATTCACATTCGCAAAACGTTCGTTCCAAACTTTCCGCCTTGTCAAGCCTTGCAACAACCACCTTACTGCCCTCAAATGCTGAACTTCCTATAGTTGCATTGCGAAAATCCGCAGTTGAAAGAGAAGTAAATGCAAATGCGGCGGCGCCGATTTCACTAACATTTTGGCTGAAATCTATACTTGTAAGCTTACTGCAATTTTTAAAGCATCTGTTGCCGATATGTTCCACGGCGGGAGTATCGACGGTGACAAGCGACGAGCAGTTTTCAAAAGCGCCGTTATCAAGGAGTGTTACACCATCGCCTGAAATTGATGAAAGCTTACTGTTTGCAAAAGCACTTACACCTATCGAGGTGACACTGCAAGGCAAGGTTACGCTTTTTACATTTGAACCGTTAAATACATTATCACCTATAGCCGTAACCGTTATACCGTTTATTTGAGAAGGGATAATTATGCTTGTTTTATTTCCCTTATAACTTATAATTACACCGTCCTGCGTAATATCAAAATCATTGCCGTCACTTTCATAAACAAGTTCATAAGTAGATGCGACATATTTGCTTTTCTTCATATTGTTATATGCAACGGCAATAACGTGCGTGCTTTCGTCAATATCAATAGGCTTTGTATATTCAAAACCGTTATTGGATGAGGGAACGGTGTTATCCGTCGTATACATTATTTTTTCATTGTTAGCTGCTTTTATTTCAAGCTTAAACGGCTCGTTATATTTCCCCTGCGGTGTGCCAAACGAAGGAGCAATCGCTTTTTCGCCGAAAATAAGACCCGAAAAATTAACTATTCCTGCTCCGCACCATTCAACCTGATAATTTTTAATATAAACAGGTACCGCTTCATCGCATATTGTTTTTTTAATCTTATTGCAGTCAAGACCGCTCTTTTGCATTAAAATAGTTGCCGCAGCGGCAGATACGAACGGAGCAGAAAACGACGTTCCGTTTTCATAAGAATATGTGCCGTCAAGTTCGCAAGTATAAACTCCGACACCCGGAGCGGCAATATCAACGCACTTGCCGTAATTTGAGAAATCTGCCTTTTCATTCTTTTTATTTGAAGATGAAACAGTAATAACTTCGCCGATATTGGCAGGATAATAGTATTTGGCATTAACTGCGTTATTGCCTGCCGAGGTGATTATTGTAACACCTTTTGAAATCAAATTACGAGTTAAACTGTCACGGGTGACACTGCTTGAAATTGACTGAACGGAAAAGCTCATATTAATGATATCAGGCAATTTTTTCTCGTTCAAAATATAGTTAAGCGTTGCCACAATTTGAGAATTGGTACACTTGCCCTCTTTATCAAATGTTTTATAAGGTTTGATTTTAACGTTATCAAGCGTATTAAGCGCAATTACACCTGCCACACTCGTGCCGTGACCGCTATCGTCTGACGAACTGTTCATACTTCCTGAAGAGCTGAAATTTTTATTACACTCAATCAATCTGCCGTCAAAAGACTTGTGGGCATCATTAATTCCCGTGTCCATAACCGCAACGGTAACATCATTATACGTTTTTCCGGCCGTGGCAAGATAATTCATTGTAACGTCCGACTGCGTGATTTGCGACGCCCATAAATCCTTCGTACTCGGTGCTTTTTTGATTGCCTGAGTATAGGCAAAATCGTCTCTGTCACATGCAACGCCGAGCTTTTCAATGCTGCTTTTCGCACTCTCTGCACTCTCATAATCTTTAAACTGCATAACTTGAAAGCCATGCGCCTTAATCACCTTAACTGCACCATAGCTTTCCTTAATTTTATTTGAATTTACAATAAGCCTGTTTTGAGTATCCTGCCTGCTTTCGTATTGTTTAACAAGCACATTTACTTGTTCGGCAAATGAGTCCGCTTCTTTGAGCTTATAAATATTATTTATGTCAGGCGCAATTATCCCACAGATGCCGAAAAAAATTACAAAAGCCAAGACTAAACAAATAAGTCGTTTCATTTAAACCCCACTTGAATAAATATATTTTGCAATTTTTAAATAAATAATATTATGTTATTTATATGTATATTATACCATATTTTTTCAACATTTTCTATTACATATTGTTGATAATGTATATTTTTATTACAAATTCCGAAAAAATAAGCGACTCAAACACAATCGTTCAAGTCGCTATATTAACAGTTTTAAAGTTTTTTCTTTTTCTTAGGATGCGATACCTTTTCTTCATAAACCTTCGTTACTTCTTCAACAGGCCCTTGAGAAATAATCTTGCCGTGGTCAAGAAGGATTGCCGTGTCGCAAATTGCCATAACCTGGTCAATACTGTGAGATACAAAAAGAACAGTTACTCCGCTTTCAAAAAGAGATTGAACTTTTGCAAGGCTCTTCTTTCTAAAACCTGCGTCACCGACTGAAAGAACTTCATCAAGAATGAGGACGTCAGGCTCAACAGCAGTTGCAATTGAAAATCCGAGACGTGCTCTCATACCGCTTGAATAGTTTTTAACCGGAACTTCAATAAAATCGCCGAGTTCGGAAAATTCAACAATTTCATCATACTTAGATTGAATAAATTCTCTCGAATAACCCAAGATAGCACCGTAAAGGAAAATATTTTCTCTTCCGGAATAATTGCCGTCAAAACCTGCGCCAAGCTCAAGAAGAGGAGCGATAACGCCCTGCTTCTCAATTTTACCCTTAGTCGGCTTATAAACTCCTACAATTGTTTTTAAAAGGGTACTTTTGCCGGCACCGTTAAGGCCCATAATAGCAAGATGCTCGCCCTTTTTAACCTGAAAATTAATATCCTTTAAGGCATCAAACTTATTATATTCAAGCTTTCCCGTAATAAGCTTAATAGCGTATTCCTTAAGGTTGTCCACCTTTTCCTTATTAAGAATAAACGACATTGTAACGTTTTCTACGTTAATTGCAACATCATTATCCATTTAAACACCACCCTATTATTCTTTGCGTAAAAATTAATTTTCACGCTTAAGCTTCCAGCTTATTGCGAGAAGCGCCAATGATATCAAAAGAAGCACTGCGCCGCATACGGCAATTGCACCGACAGCGGTATAAATATAATTATCAAGTGCACTTTTGAGAAATGCAGGAAAAATATCTATAGATTTCACGCTCAAAATTATAACAGCAATTAACGAAACAATCAAGTCCCCAATTGAAGATGCGCAAAATGCCGCACCGAGACTTCTGATGCTTCTGTACTTAGTATTGCCTGTAAAATAAAGCATTGAGCCAAATACAAGAGTTAAGAAAATCGCAACAGCAAGGAAAATATCAGCCGCAATCTTGCCCATATTCATAGCTGTTTCAATTAGTTTTGTTTTAGGAAGTTTTAAAGAATTATCATCAATAAAGCTTCTTATTTTTTCAAGCTGTGCTTTTTGAACGCTATCATTTTTTTCAAATCCTGAGGCGCTGATTTGCTCCTCAAGCTCTGATTTTATATCGCTCATAAGAGAGTCGACGTCGGAAGAATATGACTTAGACGTATACCCTGCCTTAGCCCTAAACTGACCTGCTGCAAACGAGCTTATTATTTTCTCAGCCTTGGCTTGCGTAATAACATTTGAAACATTACTGCTGTCAAGCCCGTTTTTGATAAAGCTGTCACTTGTATAATCAATCAAATCCTGCCTAAAGACCGACGCAACATTATAATCCGTAAATTGATTTTGAACTACGCTTCCGTTTAGCAAAACAGCCTTTGTTACGCATGCCACGCTTAAAATTCCAAGCACAACAAACAGGCAAAATGCAAGAATATTTCTGCTTTTAAAATCATTTTTGGTGTCGTGGAGTTTTCTGCTCATTTCGCATTTACCTCCTCACCTGTTTTTTCGCAAATGACATAAAAGCACTTGCCGCTGTTTTCACCGTAATCGGAAAAAATACTGTATAAAATCAAGTTGTTTTTATAGTCCTTAACTCTGCTGTCACCCTCGTCGCCGACAAAGACGTCAACAGCCTTATAGATTATTGTTTTATCAGCCGTTTTAACCTTAACTTTATCGCCCGACTTGACATATTTAAGCGATTTGAAATATGTTTCGTCATAAGCGGCGATAAACGTATTGGCATTGTTGCCAAAAGCGTTTGCATTTTCGTCAATCGAAACACCTGCGCCGTACCTGAGCGATACACGGTTAAGGCCGTAGTAAACAGGCGCTTCAATTCCTCTTTTTTCAACAATGATATCGGCAACAAAACTACCATAATCAAGTTCTTTGCTGTCTAATGAAACATAAGTGTCTTGATTTGGATTAATTTGCAAATCCATTACGCTTTTTGGCATAGCCGCCTCAAGCTTATGGACTGCATTACACGCATTTTTATTAACACCGATAATTGCTCCCACAACAATAATCAATTCAACGCAAACAAATATAACTACCGTCTTTGCAAAATCATTTGGTGATTTTTGACGGTGCGAATGCTTTTTTTCACTCTTCTCATTCATATTTTCCATATATAAAGCTCCGATTAATCGTCAAATACCGCACCTTGTGCACCGCTTGTTACATGCTGAGCATAGCGCTTAAGATATCCTGTAAGATTTTGAACAGGAGGTTGCCACTTAGCCTTTCTTTGGGCTAATACTTCGTCTGAAACATTAACCTTAAGAACACGAGAAGGGATATCAATTTCAGTCTCGTCGCCTTCCTCAACAAGAGCGATAGTTCCGCCCATAGCTGCCTCAGGACTTATGTGACCGATTGATGCACCTCTTGTAGCGCCTGAGAAACGACCGTCAGTAAGAAGCGCAACAGATGAGCCGAGACCCATACCGATAATAGCAGATGTAGGAGAAAGCATTTCTCTCATACCCGGGCCGCCTTTAGGGCCTTCATAACGAATAACTACAACGTCGCCTGCAACAACCTTGCCGCCTGTAATAGCAGCAATAGCTTCTTCTTCACTGTTGTAGCACTTAGCCGGACCCTTATGCTGCATCATTTCAGGTGCAACAGCGCCTTTTTTAACTACTGCGCCGTCCTTTGCAAGGTTACCTGTAAGAACTGCGATACCGCCGTCAGCAGAGAACGGATTTTCAAGCTTACGAATGATTACTCCGTCAGCGTCAGGTGCTTTTGCAATTCTGTCAGCAACAGTGCCGTTTACCGTAAGTGCATCTGTATTAATCATACCGCCTCTTGCAAGCTCCTTAACAACTGCCTGAATACCGCCAACATCGTTGAGGTCTGTAATAAATACAGATGAAGCAGGGTTGAGCTTACAAATTTGAGGTGTTTTTCTGCCATAAGCGTCAAGCTCGGCAAGGTCGATATCATGACCTGCTGCATGAGCAATGGCAGTAAGGTGTAAAATTGTATTTGTTGAACAGCCGATAGCCATATCAGTACGCATAGCGTTTTCAATAGCCTTCTCTGTAATAATATCCGACGGCTTAATGTCTTCTTTAAGAAGGTCCATTACTCTTTCGCCTGCCTGCTTTGCAAGGCGGAGTCTTTCACTCATAACCGCAGGAATAGTACCTGAACCCGGAAGCGACATACCGATTGTTTCAGTAAGGCAGTTCATTGAATTTGCAGTATACATACCTGAGCATGAGCCACAGGTTGGGCAAGCAGTAAATGCGCATGATTCAAGATTTTCGTCGCTCATCTTTCCTACTGCATTAGCGCCTACATATTCAAACTGCTCGGAAAGACCGATACGGTTTGTGGTTTCTGTGCTCTTACCCGGAAGCATAGGGCCGCCGCTGATAAAGATACAAGGCAAATTAAGCCTGCAAGCGGCAAGAAGCATACCGGGAACAATCTTGTCACAGTTAGGGATAAATACGATTGCGTCAAGAGGGTGAGCCGTAAGCATAACCTCGATTGAGTCTGCAATAAGCTCTCTTGAGCAAAGCGAATATTTCATACCCTTATGGTTCATAGCAATACCGTCGCAAACGCCGATAGTATTAAATTCAAACGGAACACCGCCTGCGTTTCTGATACCGGCCTTAACCTGCTCTGCAATCTTGTCAAGGTGCATATGGCCGGGTATATAATCGCTCTTAGAATTAACTACTGCGATAAAAGGTCTTTTCATTTCAAGCTCGTCAATACCAAGCGCTCTCAAAAGCGAACGGTGAGGCGCTCTTGAAGGACCCTCTTTAATTAAATCTGATCTCATTTCAATACCTTCTTTTATATAAAATAAATTATTATAGTAAGTTATAACTTATAACATTATATTATTTTTGCCTACTAATTTCAACATATATTTTGTTAAATATAAAAAAGCCCCTTGAGAAAAGGACTTTTCCTCTCTCAAAGGGCAGTATGATACACAAAGTGAGATAAATAGATTTTCTGTCAACCTAAATAATATGACAATGACATCAGTCTGTTATAATCGCCTTTTAACGGATTAAAGTCAACAATAAGTAACATTGCAAGTAAAAGCTAAGCGGACAATCCAAATGAACTGTCCGCTTTAGTTTAATTATTTGTTAAGCTTAAAGGTCATATATACGGGGTTGTGATCAGAATACTTAAACTGAAGGTCATAAACATCGCTGTTTGTAACTGTAACATTGTCGGAAACTATAAATCCGTCAACCGTAAGTACAAACTGCTTGTCGTTATACGGACCGTCGGCATTTCTGCATGAGGGAATCGGATTTTTCTCATTGTAAGGAGCAACAATTTTGAGATTTGTTCCATCAAACAATTTTGAATCAACAGGTTGCGCCCAAGTATAATTTGTGCCGTCAATTCCGAAAATCTTGCCCGAATCGCCAAGCAAGTCCTTGTTGAAATCGCCGCCTGCGATACAGTAATTTCCCTTTTCATATTCCGCCTGCATATCACTTATAAGCATTTCAAGCTGATCGGTTGCGATTGTTCCGTCAGAGGTATATGCCGAGAAATGAAGCGTATAAAGCACAAGTTCTTTGCCGTTTTCAACAGTAATTCTCGAAACAGAATAGCAACGGTCAAGGTCAACGAATTTCATAAAACCGTTTTCAATCGGCAAGCTGCGTCTTAAGCCGCTTTCAATGTTGAACTTTGACAAGGTCAACATACCGGCATAGGATTTGCCGTGAGGCTTGGTAATAGGATAGAACAAATACGGACTGTCAAAGTTTACCGTGAACATTGAATCATATCCGTCAAGCTTACCTCTGAGCGCTTCCTCTTGGTCGTAGTGATAACTGCGTGTTGCTTTCTTATCAACTTCCTCGACAAGAATAATATCGGGATTTTCGGATTTAAGGAAATCTCCTATTCCGTCAATTACGCTCTTAACCGACTCCTCGGAATTAGCACGGCTCTTTGTACCGCCGTCCATAAAGAAGCCGAAGTCGGGAGTATAAGCCGCAAAACCGATATTGTACGAAATGGCCTTATACTCTTGGTCAACAAGAGCAGACTCGCTTGTAACATCGTTTATCTGCAAAGCTTGATTGTCCTCAATTCTGTGGTAGTCAATCATGACATAAGCGACATATCCGCCTACAATCAAAACCGCTACAAGAAGAATAATCAAAATGATTTTTAGTACCTTTTTTGCCTTTACTGACACGTAACCACCCTTTTTCGTTATTTTATATAAAAACATCGATGAGATGATTAAAATTATAGCACTATTTCATATATTTTACAAGGCAAAAAACAAAACTGTAAATAAATTCTCTTACTCTACTTATTTAACTCAATTCAGAATAAAAACTTCAACTTTATTCTGCTTAAAGTATATGAGGCTTTGGCTTTTTCTCATAGTTTGCGAATGTAAGTAAAATAAAAAGCCCTTTGAGAAAAGGGTTTCTCCTCTCAAAGAGATATTAGTCGGCAGCACTTTAAATTTTAATTATTCCTGATATTTTTTCTCCACAAAGTACACCGAAAATGCATCCAATGCAACTCAAAGCCACATAAAGTCCTCCAAGCATATAGTGCTTATCTCCAAAAAGGTTATACGCTTCCAGCGAAAATGTTGAGAATGTAGTAAAACCGCCGCATATTCCGGTTTTCAAAAACAGAACAGTATTGTCAGACACTTTATGCTTGCCTGTAATCCCAACAATAAATCCAATTAGAATTGCCCCAATTATATTAGTCGCTAATGTCAATAGCGGAAATTCAGACTTAACAGGAATAAGGCTGATTGCGTATCTTGCCATCGCTCCTATTGCTCCGCCCATTGCCACAAATAAAAAGCCCATACTTTCTTCCTTCCTTTTTTGAGAAAAATGGGCAATCCCGATTGGAATTGCCCACTCGCTAAACTTGTTATCTTAACATAACATTCAGTATCGCACAACCTTTTGAGAAAAGGATTTTTTCTCAAAGGGCAGGTTGACAAACCGGAAGTTGTCAAATTCTATCACAGATTTAATTTTGAATAGTTTGCCATAATTCTCTTATATCTTCGATTTCATTATTCCATCTAACTGGTCGTGTAATTCAATAGATGGATTTTTACTGATGTGCGATAAAGAAGTAATAGAAGTGTAAAAAATTTTGCCGTTCCTATCCGGCACTTGCGCATTGTGTCGGATAGGTCGGGCGGTTATTCGGGCAAGTCCACCTTGCCAACAAAAGAATAATAAATCTCAATGTCCTGTCTGCGGGTCTTGTTCTCGTCATAGCTGCACTCATGCACAACGATTTTCTCTACAAACTCCCGCAGCAGAGTAGGGGTAAGTTCTTCAAAGCTGGTATGCCGCCGGACAACATTCATAAACTTTTCTGCGTTCACGGTGGCTTCCTGTGCTTTGGAAAGCTCCGCTTGGATAGCAGCGGCTCTTTCTTTCAGCTCCCGTTGCTCTGCTTCATAGTCTGCCGACAGCTCTGTGAAACGCTCGTCTGATATGCGCCCGGTCACGCTGTCCTCATACAGCCGCTTGAAGATAGCGGATAACTCGGCTATGCGTTTCTCGGCGGCTTCCAGTTCCTTTTTCTTGGCGGCGTTCCTGCGCTTGCCCCCGTCCTCGTTCTGCTCAATCAAGAGCTTCATAAACCGGGCTTCATGCTTTGCCGCATAGCTGGTCACTTTCCGCAGATTGGAGAGTACACCAGCGGTCAAGAGGTCGGTGCGGATAAAGTGCGCCGTACAGTCATGGGTGCGTTTCTTGTAGTTGCCGCAGATATAACAGTCCTGCTTGCGCTTGTCCGTCTGGTATCGCTGCTGATACATGACACTACCGCAGTCCGCACAGAACAGTATGCCGGAGAACAAGCCCACTTCATCATAGCGGT
>ERZ825525.1576-NODE-1576-length-18788-cov-5.388245_pt1 | contig 18788 bp, 12 predicted proteins | sample MGYA00519930_ERZ825525 | MGnify/ENA primary metagenome ERZ825525 (study PRJEB31778, sample SAMEA3449203) | human gut metagenome | biome: human gut; feature: human-associated habitat; material: faeces | place: United Kingdom | collected 2010/2012 ... | reverse complement strand
AGGCAATCTGGAATGAATTTTGGCTACGTTACTGTGAACGGAGTGAACAGTAACGAATTGTTATATATTTTTTGGTGAGCATAAATATCGGGGGAGATTTATGCCGGAAGAAAGGAGTTTATATTTGTTTGCAAGTGTATTATCAGCTGCAATTTTTGGGGTGGAAGTATGCCCTGTGCAGGTAGAAGCTGATGTAAGTAACGGACTTCCTTCCTTTATCATGGTAGGATTTCCTTCTGCGCAGGTAAAGGAAGCGCAGGAACGGGTACGAACAGCACTCAAGAATAATGGTTATCAGTTTCCACCAAAGAGAATTACCGTCAATTTTGCTCCTGCAGACATGAAGAAAGAGGGAGCCGGTTTTGATGTACCGGTGGCAGCAGCAGTGTTGGCTGCTTTTGAGATGATCAGCCCTCAGGTTGTCAGCAGAGTTATGATGGCAGGGGAGATCGGTCTGGACGGAGAAATCCATGGGATATCCGGAATCCTGCCGATTGTGTTGTGTGCAAGAAGTTTGGGCAGTCGTTTTTGCGTAGTTCCCTATGAGAATCTGAAAGAAGGAAGACTGATCAGGGATGTGCCGGTAGCAGGAGTAAAAAATTTACGGGAACTGGTCGAGTGTCTTAAGAATCCGGAACCTTATCTGAAGAGGGAAATACAGGAAGAAATTCCTTCTATTATAAATACAGATAGGGGAATGGATTTTTCAGACATTGAAGGATGTACCGAAAATCAGGATTCTTCTCGATGAGATGGAGTTTGCAGATGAAAATGATGAGCTGATGAGATACATCATGCAGTTAAAAAGACAAGGCAGAATTGAACTGATCGTAATATCACAGAATGTAAAAGAATCCATGAAAGGAAATGCAGATCTGGATTTTGCCAATGTTGTTCTGTTTCAGCATGGAACACCGGCTGCAACGGAAGAGATTTCGAAAGCTCTGTTTGGAACATATCAATATCATAAACCGATGCCGAACGCGGTAAAACCGCCTGCATTGCTTTTTACTTTTCAAAGGGCTGTGAACTGGCAGATTCAAAGTGAGGAAAGGCTCAGAGTGAGAAGCGAGGATCTTTCTGCACGTCCGGGGATTTTTGGAAGGCAGTCAGATTATCTTGCTGTAAAAACAACGGCGAACAACAATATTTATTTCATTCATACAGCAGATTTCCTGAAGAATACGGGATATTGTCTGACGGTTGTCTGATATCAAAAATAAAAGCTGAAAACGGTTAAGGTTAGATTTTTATTTCTCTATATAAAGATGAGATGTCTCTTACAGGAAAAAAGCAACAGAAAGAAAAGGTGGGTAAACATATGAAAAAAAGTACATATTCCAATGAAATCGCAAAGGTTGTAGAACAGTTTCTGAAAGAAAAGAACTGGCATTTTGATTTTCTTGAAAAAGCAGGATTGTTCAAGTTTGATTTAAAAATAAGCAGTAAAATTCGTAAAATCAAGTATGTAATAGATGTTAAAAACGATGAACTGGTTGTTTACGGAATCTGCCCTGTTCATGCGGATGAGAAAGATGAGGAGATGATGGCTCAGATGAGCGAGTTTCTTCATGGAGCGAATTATGGTTTGAAAAATGGCTGTTTTGAGTTTGATTACGAGGATGGAGAAATCGGTTTCCGAAGTTATATTGATTGTGACGGCAGACTTCCGTCTGCAGAGAATGTGAAAAACAGCATTTATTGTACGGCTGCCATGTTTGAACAATATGGAGATGGGATTACGTCCATTGTTTTTGCCGATTACTCGGCGCAGGAAGCAATTGCAATGTGTGAGAAGCCGCTGGAAGAGCAGTTTTCAGATGATGAACTGGATGAGGCGGAATTGGAAGAGGCGTTCGCACGTCTGGTAGGCGGCCTGGGAGGAGTGGTTAAGATCTGAGAGGAGAGTGACAGAGGATGATGCGTTCTGGAAATATTTTTGAACGGGAAGGCAGCAGAGGGCATGGCTGCGATGGAGATGGCACAGAGATTACAGGAGGTGGTGATCTGCATGGATTTTGGTACAGTGACAGTATGGACAGTGATTAAAAGATTTTTACTCGGATGGATTGCGGCCGGAGGTCTGCTGGTAATTGTCAGTTGTGTGAAGTACAGAGAATTTATCATTACGGCATTTTTAAATAATACCTGGGCATGGATCAATGCACTGATGCCGGTGGTGATTATTCTGGTTGGGATAAGATGTATGATCAGGGCAGTATTGAAATAAAGGGGAGATGCCATTTATAAAAAAACAGTAAATTCGTCCACTTAGGACTAGCCGCCGCGGCTGTAGATTGATACAATAAAAGAAATAGGAAATATCGATTTTTTGCATAGGAGGAACACGGCGGCATGGCGGGATATGTGAGTCTTCAGGATGTAACAAAGACCTATCAAATGGGTGAGATTACCATCAAGGCTGCGGATGGGATCAGCTTTGATGTGGAAAAGGGTGAGTTTGTGATTGTTGTTGGACCGAGCGGTGCGGGTAAGACGACGGTGCTGAATATTTTAGGCGGAATGGACACAGCGACTTCAGGAAAGGTGCTGGTGGACGGGGCGGAGATCAGTAAGTACCGCGGCAAGAAGCTGATCCAGTACCGGCGGGAGGATATTGGATTTGTTTTTCAGTTTTATAATCTGATGCAGAACCTGACGGCGCTCGAGAATGTGGAGCTGGCGATGCAGATCTGCCGGCATCCGCTGGATGCGTCGGAGGTGCTTGCGGAGGTTGGGCTGGAAGAGAGAATGAATAACTTCCCGGCGCAGCTTTCGGGCGGAGAGCAGCAGCGTGTGGCGATTGCGCGTGCGCTGGCGAAGAATCCGAAACTGCTGCTCTGCGATGAGCCGACCGGCGCGCTCGATTATGTGACGGGAAAAGCGATCTTAAAGCTGCTGCAGGATACCTGCCGGGAGAAGGGGATGACGGTCATTGTCATCACTCACAACTCGGCGCTGACACCGATGGCGGACCGCGTGATTAAAATCCGAAACGGAAAAGTGGCGGGAATGAAAACAAATGAGAACCCGACGCCGGTGGAAGAGATAGAATGGTAGGTGGACGATGAGAGCATTTCGAAAAGACTTTATCCGGGAAATCACAAAGAACAAGGGGCGGTTTCTGTCAGTCTTTTTCATCGTGCTTCTTGGCGCGGCGTTTTTCTCGGGCATTCGGTCGGCGGAAGGAGATATGAAGGTTTCGGCGGACCGGTATTATGATGAAGTAAATTATATGGATTTGAAAGTTCTTGGAACGCTGGGGCTGACAGACGATGATCTGGCGGATATCGCGAAGACGGATGGCGTGAAAGCGGTCTACGGCGGAAAAACGGTGGAAGTGCTGCATGACATCGGCGAGAGCGAGCAGGTTGTGAAGCTGATTGCGCTGACGGACGGTGTGAATGAGCCGCGCGTGGTCGAGGGACGGATGCCGGAGAAAGAGGATGAAATTCTTGTTGATACGCAGTTTCTGAAAAGTTCCGGCTGTGAGATCGGAGATCAGGTAACGTTCACTTCCGGAACGGAGGATCCGCTCTCAGATTCGCTGACCGGGGACACGTTTACGATTGTTGGTTCGGCGACACTCCCTTATTATATGGATCTGAACCGGGGAACGGGCTCGATTGGAAACGGAAGCATCAACAGTTTTGCACTGCTGCTTCCGGAGACATTTACCTCGGATCTCTATACAGAGATTTACGTCCAGGCGGACGGCGCACAGGAAGAGGCGAGCTACAGCGATGCGTATGATGAGACGGTGAAGGCTGTACAGACGAAGATTGAAGCGCTCGAGGATGCGGCGTGCGACCGGCGGTATACGGCAGTCAAAACCGAAGGACAGGAAAAGATTGATGATGCAAAACAGCAGGTCGCTGATGCAGAGCAGAAATTAGCGGACGCAAAAACAGAGCTGGATGACGGTGCACAGCAGCTTGCCGACGCGAAAGTGACGATTGCGGACAAAGAGCAGGAACTTCTCGACGGCGAACAGACGTTAAAGGACAAAGAACAGGAGCTTCTTGACGGAAAGCAGACGATTGCTGAGAAAGAACAGGAACTCCTTGACGGAAAACAGATCATTGCAGACAAAGAGCAGGAACTTCTCAGTGCGAAAGCAACCATCGCCGATAAAGAGCAGGAACTGGCATCCGGCAAGGCAACGCTGAAAGATAAAGAGGCGGAACTTGCGAGCGGAAAAGCGACGCTGGAAGCAAAGGCGGCAGAGCTGGAAAGCGGAAAAGCGGAGCTGAATCAGAAAGCCGATGAACTTGCAAGTGGAAAAACCACACTTGAGGCAAAAGCGAAAGAACTTTCCGACGGAAAAGCACAGCTTGCAGAGAAAGAAACAGAACTGGCATCCGGCAAAAAAGAGTTAGAGGAAAAAATGACGCAGCTTTCGGCGGCAAAAACCGAACTGACTCGGAAGCAGACGGAGCTGAATACTGCAAAAGAGCAGCTTTCCGAAAAAGAAACGGAATTGAATATTGCAAAGGAGCAGCTTTCCGCTGCACGCGAGGAACTGGACAACAAGAAAGCAGAAACCGCTGCAGGACGCACACAGTATGAAGCGCAGAAGGCAGCGTATGAAGAACAGAAGAGTCAGTATGAGACAGCCAAGGATCAGTTAGCCCAGATTTCCAGGCAGCTTCCGGTGGTGGAGGCTGCGCAGACAGAAGTGACTGGTCAGATCGAGGTGATTGAGGCTCAGCTTGACGGACTGACGGAGGAAGATGAAGCATATGTATCCCTGTTGGAACAGAAAACTGCGCTGGAAGCAAAGCAGACAGAGTTAGCACAGCAGCTTTTCACGATGCAGGAGCAGAAAACATTTCTGGAACAAAACATCGCAGCGTTTGAAGCAGCAAGCGCTGATGCGGAAGCCCGGCTTGCTGCTGCAGAAGCTCAGATTACCGACGCAGAAAGTCAGCTTGCCGCTGCAGATGCACAATTAACAGAAAAAGAGCAGGAATGCGCCGCAGGCGAGGCACAGATTGCTTCTGCAAAAGAAGAACTGGAAAGCGGCGAAGCTCAGATTACAGAGGCTCTTGCCCAGCTTCAGGATGGAGAAGCACAGGCAGAAGCTTATCAGAAACAGATTGAGAATGGCGAAGCCCAGCTTGCATCCGCCAAAGCAGCGATTGCCGACGGAGAAGCTCAGATTGAGACGAACCGCAGTAAATTAAAAGACGGAGAAACTCAGCTTGCGGCTGCCAGAGCCCAGCTTGCTGATGGGGAACAGCAGATTGCATCGTACCGACAGACGATTCAGTCGGGTGAGGCCCAGCTTGCCGCTGCAAAGCAGACAATTTCCAGTGGAGAAAGTCAGCTCGCCGAAGCGAAACAGACGATCGCCGACGGCGAAACCCAGTTAGCCGAAGCCAAGCAGACGATCGCCGATGGAGAAACTCAGCTCGCCGAAGCCAAGCAGACGATTGCCGACGGAGAAACCCAGCTTGCCGACGCGAAACAGGAAATCGCCGACGGAAAAATCTCCCTTGCGGATGTGAAACAGGAAATTGCCGATAAAGAAAAGGAACTTGAGGACGGCAAAGCCGAATATGAAAAAGCAAAAGCCGACGCCGAACCAGAAATCGCGGATGCGAAGCAGGAAATTGCGGACGGTGAGAAAACACTCGCAGACCTGAAAAAACCAACGTGGTACGTCTGGGGACGGAATAAGGTAACGTCAACTGAGAGCTTCGGTCAGGATGCCGGCCGTATCTCGAATATCGGAAAATTCTTCCCGGTTATCTTCTTCCTCGTGGCTGCTCTCGTCAGCCTGACGACGATGACACGAATGATCGAGGAACAGCGTCAGCAGATCGGAACGTTAAAAGCCCTCGGCTATTCCGACGGCGTGATCGCCTTTAAATATTTCGCATACGCGATGCTCTCCACCGTATCCGGCGCTCTCGCGGGCGTGGTGGTTGGAGAAAAAATCCTGCCCTGGGTTATTATGAATGCCTACGGCATGCTGTATACCGGACTCCCGTATTACATGACCCCGCTGAACTGGGAGCAGGGAGGCCTTGCGATTCTGGCGAGTGCAGCCTGCACCGGCGTGGCGACGATCGCGGCATGCTACAAAGAACTCGCCGCAGGTCCGGCAGAGCTGATGCGGCCGGAAGCACCGAAAAACGGCAAACGGATTTTCCTAGAACGCATCGGCGTACTCTGGAAACATCTGAACTTTACGCAGAAATCAACCGTGCGGAATCTGGTGCGGTATAAAAAACGATTCTTCATGACCGTTATCGGAATCGGCGGATGCATGGGTCTGATCCTCGTCGGTTTCGGCCTTCAGGATTCCATCACCGCGATTGCGAAAAACCAGTTCGTCAGCCTCTTCACCTATCAGGCGAATGCTGTGCTGAATTCAGATGTGGATGAATCCGAAAAAGAAGCATTGCAGACCGATCTGGAAAACTACAGCGGCATCGATGAGCTGCTGGAAATGTACTGCCAGAACATCGAACTGCAGACCGACAAAAAGACCGTGGATGCAGTGCTTGAAGTGCCGAAAGAACTGACGAATTTCAATGACTTCTATGCCTTCCGAGACCGGAAAAGCGGAGAAGTTTACGAATTCCCGACCGACGGCGGCGCAGCCATCAGCGAAAAGACAGCAACGATGCTCGGCGTAAAAGCAGGCGACACGGTTCAGCTGAAAAAAGGCGACGATATTGTGGACGTAAAGATTTCGATCATCGTCGAAAACTACGTGCGCCATTACCTGTATCTGGCCCCGGATCTCTACGAGGAGCTGTTCGGCGGAGCGCCGGACTACAACCAGCTTCTGATGAAATACCAGGACACGTCGAGCAATTATGAGACAGCACTCGGAGAAAAAATCATGACGTACGACGGTGTAGCGGCAATCTCGTTCACATCCGACCTGATTGATCAGATTGACAACATGCTTCGTTCCCTCGACATCGTCATCGTGGTGCTGATCGTATCGGCGGGCCTGCTGGCGTTTGTGGTGCTGTACAACCTGAACAACATCAACATCACCGAACGACAGAGAGAGCTGGCAACGCTGAAAGTGCTCGGCTTCTTCGACGGCGAGGTGGCATCGTACGTGTACCGGGAAAACATGGTGCTGACACTGTTCGGCGTTATCGCGGGCATGGGAATTGGAACGTTTTTACATCATTGCGTAATTCAGACCGTCGAGGTCGATATGATGATGTTCGGACGAAACGTGTTCCCGCGGAGCTACGGCTGGAGCGCCCTGATTACCCTGGCGTTTGCCCTGTTCGTCAACTTTATGATGTTCTACCGGTTAAGAAAAATTGATATGATTGAATCGCTGAAAAGCGTGGAGTAAACAACAGAAAAAGGCCGTCCGCGGTGATGCAGAGAATCTGCAGAAACCGTGGGCGGTTTTTTCATTTTGAAAGTGAAATATGAGCCGGAATGCTTGTTTTTTCAGACATTTCGTTGTATAAAAAAGATAAGGGTTTTTATCAGAACAGAATCAAAAAACAAAGAGTAAAGGGGATTTTTACAAATGGGAACAACAGAAACGAAAAAAATGAGAGTCGGCGTTGTCGGCTGCGGAGCGATCAGTGATATTTATCTGACGAACATGATTCATAACTTTGAGAATCTTGAGGTAGCAGCATGCTGCGCAGGCCATCTTGAACATGCGAAAAAGAAAGCAGAGCAGTATGGCATCAAGGGCTGTACCTACGAGGAAATTCTGGCAGACCCGTCGATTGAAATGGTAGTCATTCTGACACCGGCACCGACCCACGAGGGGCTGATCCGTCAGGCACTGGAAGCCGGAAAACACGTTTACACTGAAAAAACAATGACCCTCGCACCGGAAACGGCAGCGAAACTGATCGAGCTGGCAGAGGAGAAACATCTCTATCTCGGTTCCGCACCGGACACCTTCCTTGGATCGGCACTGCAGACCGCAAGAAAAGCGATCGACGACGGGCTGATCGGCGAGGTGACATCTTTCGAAGCATGCGCAAACCGCGATCTTGATTTGCTGGCGAGCATCTTCCGTTTTCTGCGGATGCCGGGCGGCGGTATCTGCTACGATTTCGGTGTTTATTATCTGACCGCCATCGTCAGCCTTTTCGGCCCGGTGGACCGTGTCGTTTCCTCCGTGCGCAATCTTGCGCCGAAGCGCGTCAATGTCGTCCCGGACAGCCCGGAATACGGACAGGAATTTGACTACAGCAACGAGAGCCAGGCTTTCACGATTCTGGAAATGAAAAACGGCGTGACCGGCACATTCTGTGTCAATGGCGACAGCACCATCAACGATCAGGCGGTATTCACAATTTACGGCAAAAAAGGTATTTTAAAGCTGGTGGACCCGAACAATTTCGGCGGCGATATCGTCTACATTCCGGGCGTGAAGGACTGGACACAGCAGGCAGTTCCGGAAGTGCTGGATTATGGCTTTGCCTACAGCGAAAACAGCCGCGGCCTCGGTCCGTCCGAGATGGCAGAAGCAATTGCAGAGGGCAGACCAAACCGTGCGAATGCCAAAATGGCATATCACGTACTCGATACGATCGATCAGATTATGAAGAGTGCGGAAACGGGTGCATTTGAGAAGGTTCCATCCACCTGCGAAAGACCGGAGGCCATGCCGAATTCATAGCCTATTTCTGATAGGATTGCAGGTACATCTGACGGAAGTCGGTAGGGCTTACATTTTTTGATTTCAAAAAGACTCTGTTAAACGTAGAAATACTGTTAAAACCGGATTCGAGCGACACTTCGGTGATCGTGAGATCCGGTTTTTTTAACAGGTTTTCGGCGATATGGAGCCGTTCCCTGGTGACGAAATCCGTGAAGGAGAGGCCGGTGTATGCGCGGAACAGCTTGGAAAAATGGCAGCGGGAGAATCCGGCGACCTTTGATGCTTCTTCCAGAGAAACCGGTTCGGTGCAGTGACTCGAGATCCAGGTACATGCAGCAATCATCTGGCGGTGTACCTGTGCGGAATGGCCTGTTTTTTGCGGTGCGGCAGTTTCGGTCGGCACGGAGAGATTTTCGCCGAGCAGAATAAAAAACTGATACAGCAGAACGCATCCGCGCAGCTCGGAAAAACTGATACCGGAGAGGGAGAGCCTGCGCAGCTCTGTCAGAAATCCGCGGAGTTTTTCGATTTCCGGGAAGTTGTTCTGATTCAGAAGACGGATCTGATAAAAAAGATAAGCAACAGACTGGAAATCCACGCGTTTTTCCAGAAAATCTGCATCGAGCTGAAGCATGATCAGGCGATGTTCTCTGTTGGTTGTGGAAACAGCGTGCAGCTCGCCGGGCCAGATAAAAAGAAGATCACCGGGCTTTAGTGGAAAGGTTTCTCCATTTACTTCATAGATAATGCCGTCATCCTGTGCAAGCACAATTTCAATATAGTGATGCCAGTGCAGACCGAAATAGGCGGGGACATGCGAAATAGAGATATCGTAAACATAGCTGTTAGCAAAATGATTGTTTTCGAAAAAAGAAGTCGAATCGTTTTTCATGGCAAAAGAATCCTCCGTATCTGATAAACGGTATTATACAACAGAAGAGAGAAAAAATATAGAAAAAATCGAAACATCTGGGCAATGATCGGCAATATATAAGTAGTGTTTTACGAGGATCTGTATTATGGTTAAGATATGAAAATTGTGAAGAACGGCAGAAATCGGAAAAAGAGTGATGTGATTTTGGCGAAAATTCACAAAAAACAATAAAAGTTTATGAAAAGTGAAGAAGTGAGAGGTAAGCGAAAAATGCAGATTTATGTAGATGGAAATGCTGTGCGAAGCGGAAATGGGCAGAAGGAATATCCATTTCGGACGATTTCCGAGGCGGCAAAAATTGCAAGGCCCGGCGACGAGGTGCTTGTAGCGCCTGGCATATATCGGGAATATGTAGATCCGGCGAATGCGGGATGTGAGGATGCAAGAATTGTGTACCGTTCTGTGGAACCGGGAAAAGCTGTGATTACCGGTGCGGAAATTGTGGATAACTGGGAGCATTTGGAAGGTGATGTGTGGACAGCGCGCGTTTCGAACGGATTGTTTGGGGATTACAATCCATATACGACACTGGTCAGCGGTGACTGGTTTATCGCATCCTACACGGCACACACCGGAGAAGTGTATCTGAATGGAAAATCCATGTATGAGGTGACAAGTCTGGATCAGGTGAAAAAGCCGGAGATCTATAAAAAATCCTGGGATCAGGCATTCACGGTTTACACCTGGTATGTGGAGCAGGACGAAGAGAAGAATGAGACCGTTTTCTATGTGAATTTCCAGGGGAAAAACCCGAATGAGGAAACGGTGGAAATTAATGTGCGCGAGAATTGCTTTTATCCATCGAAGGAGGGCATCGGTTATATTACGCTGTCCGGCTTTGTTGTAAAACAGGCGGCAACCCAGTGGGCTCCGCCGACGGCATATCAGGAAGGAATGGTCGGCCCGCACTGGTCAAAGGGATGGATCATCGAGGATTGTGAGATTTCAGATTCGAAGTGCTCGGGCATTTCACTTGGAAAATACAGACAGCCGAACAATGACAATAAATGGCTCAAATGGAAATTCAAAGATGGTACACAGACGGAGCGTGACTGTATCTGCCAGGCGCAGCGGGAGGGATGGACAAAGGAAAATATCGGAAGCCATATCATCCGCCGGTGCAACATCCATGACTGTGGACAGACGGGTATTGTAGGCCACTTAGGTGGTGTGTTCTCGATTATTGAGGATAACCACATTCACCATATCAATAATAAACAGAACCTTGCGGGTGCGGAGATCGGCGGCATCAAGATGCATGCAGCAATCGATGTGATCATTCGAAGAAACCATTTCCATCACTGTACGAGAGGCCTCTGGCTCGACTGGCAGGCACAGGGCACACGTGTTACGCAGAACCTGTTCCATGACAATACGCTGCCGAACGAGAAAAATGCAAATCCAGAAGGTATGGACGGTATCGGCGAGGATATCTTTATTGAAATTTCCCACGGACCGACGCTGGTGGACAATAACGTACTGCTTTCGGACCGCGCTATGAAGCTGGCAACACAGGGTGTTGCGGTAGTACATAACCTGATCGCGGGATCGTTTACTGCTGTCGGCCGCGGTGTCAACAATGGCTCCGAAAAGCTGCCGTCGCCGCGCTACACACCGTACCATGTGCCGCATCGCACGGAGATCAACGGATTTATGACAGTTCTTCACGGTGACTGCCGGTTCTACAATAATATCTTCATCCAGAAGCCGGTTCGTGTGGGAATGGAAGAAATCCGTAAACTGACTGGGGATAATGAATGGGATGACGGAAATCTGACAGCAGGAACCGTGCCGTACAGCGGATATCCGACGCTGGAGGAGTACGTGGCAAGATTTGAGGGCTACTGCGGAATGGGTTCCGGAAAGTCACCGGATCTGTATTACGAGAAGCTGCCGGTATGGCTTGGCGGCAACGTTTACTTCAATGGGGCGAAGCCGGCAGAGCAGGAACAGGACGCTGTAGTGGATACCGAGCATGAAATCACCATCGGTGTAAAAGAAGAGAACGGAAAATGGAAACTGGAGACCAATGTTTACGATTATCTGCCGCAGAATGCCTGTGCAGTGATCTCAACGGAGACGCTTGGCATGGCATTTGAGCCGGAACAGAAATATGAGAATCCGGATGGAACGCCGATCGTGTTCCGATATGACTACTTCGGAAACCGTCAGGGCATTCATCCGCTGCCGGGCCCGTTTGCATCAAAAGAGGCTGCGGAAGAAGCATTATCATAAAGAAATTCTATAGACCCGCAAAAAAATAGCGTAAAAAATTCAGCGCCGCAGAGAGTGAATGATTGCGTCACAGCCTTTTTTGCAGGGTTTTCGGGTTTTACTATAACAAAAAGGAGTATAGAGAAATGATTTACTATGTCAACAATTCCGCTCCGAAGAATGGAAACGGAACAAAAGAGATGCCGTTCAAGTTCATCAACGATGCGGCAAAAATTGCAAAGGCAGGAGATGAAGTTCTGGTTGCACCTGGTATCTACCATGAATATGTTGATCCGGTCAACGGCGGAACCGAGGATGCAAGAATCGTCTATAAGAGTGAGAAGCCGCTCGGCGCAAAGATCACCGGTGCGGAAACGATGAATGACTGGGAGCATTACAAAGATAATGTGTGGGTATGCCGTGTAGACAACGGAGTGTTTGGCAATTATAACCCATACACGACAATGGTCGGCGGTGACTGGTATTTTGCACCGGTGGTACGCCATACCGGCGCGGTTTATCTGAATGACCGCCAGTTATACGAGGCAGAGACGCTCGAGGAGTGTATCAAGGGCGAGGTTTATGCGCCGTCCTGGGAGCCGGAGTGGTCGGTTTACAAATGGTATACCGAGCAGGACAAAGAGAAAAATCAGACTGTTATCTATGCAAATTTCCAGGGTAAAAACCCGACGGAGGAAAAAGTAGAAATCAACGTGCGCCGGAACTGCTTTATGCCGTCGAAAACAGGCGTAAATTACATTACGTTCAGTGGATTTGATGTCAGCAAGGCGGCAACGACATGGGCGCCGCCGGCTGCTTATCAGGACGGTATGATCGGTCCGCACTGGTCGAAGGGATGGATTATTGAGGACTGTGAGGTCAGCAACAGCAAGTGCTGCGGTATTTCGCTCGGAAAATATTACGATCCGGAGAACGACCATTACTTTACCAGAAAACACGTAAAAAGCCCGACCCAGATGGAGCGTGATGCTGTCTGCCGCGGCCAGTATCATGGATGGACGAAGGAGAACATCGGAAGCCATATCATCCGCCGCTGCCACATCCATCACTGTGAGCAGACCGGTATTGTCGGACGGATGGGCGGTGTGTTCAGTATCATTGAGGACAACCACATTCACAACATCAACAATATGCAGCAGCTTGGCGGAGCCGAGATTTCCGGTATCAAGATGCATGCAGCGATCGATGTTGTGATGAGAAGAAATCACATTCATCATTGTACGATGGGCATCTGGTGCGACTGGGAGGCACAGGGAACACGCCTGACCCAGAACCTGCTGCACGACAACTGCCCGCCGGAGGGAACACCAAAGGCAGAGGGCGCAATGATGAGTCAGGATATTTTCATCGAGGTTGGCCATGGTCCGACCCTGATCGATAACAACATTATGCTCTCACCGGTCAGCGTTCGTATGGCGACCGATGGTATTGCCTGCGTACACAATCTGATGCTTGGCTCATTAACTGCAGTTGGCGGCGGAACAGGAGACCGTTACACGCCGTATCACATCCGTCACCGTACCGAGGTTGCCGGATTCATGACATTCCTGCATGGCGATGACCGGTTCTACAACAACATCTTTATCCAGAATTACCCGGTTGAGGAAACAGAAACGGTTGAGGACATGGGCTTCAAGATGGAGGATAACCAGGAGGTCGGAACGCATGTGTTCGACGAGTATCCGACCTATGACGAGTGGATCAGCCACTTTGAGCTGGACAAACCGGCCGACATGAGCAAGCTGGAGCCGTATCACAATAAATGTCATCTGCCGGTTTGGGTAAACGGAAACGCTTACTTTAACGGAGCAAAGGCGTGTGTGAATGAAAAAGAGAATCTTGTGGATAACGAGAACCAGGTTAAGGTGGAACTTGTGGAAAAAGACGGCCACTATTCCATCAAGACGAACGTGTATGAGTTCCTGAAGGATTTCCGGACGGGAATTATCAACAGTGATATTTTAGGATACGCCTTCGAGCCGGAGCAGAGATTCGAAGATCCGGACGGAAGCACGATTATCTTCGATCAGGATTATCTCGGCGAGCACCGCGGCGTGGCAGCAATGCCGGGACCGTTTGCGGATGGAGCTGAGGCAGAGAAGATTCTGTGGTAGAAGAAATCAGAACTTACCGGTTGATACGAAAAAAACAGGGCGCTGTGCAGGAAATGGCACAGCGCCCTGTTTTGGTAAAAGGAAAGTCAGGATGCCTTTGCAGAATCTTTTGCCGTCGGCATTTTCGCGTATAAGATTTTCAGTATAATCGGTGTTGCAACACTCGAGAAGAGAATCAGCAGAATCACGGCACTGAAGAAATCGCCGGATAAAAAGCCTGCATTCAGACCCTTTTGCGCGACGATCAGACAGACTTCACCGCGGGTCATCATACCGACACCGATTTTCAGGCTGTCGCCCCAGGTAAAGCCGCATCCCTTTGACATCAGGCCACAGCCGATAATTTTTGCGACAAGGCCGACGATGACGAAACAGATGGCAAAGAGTACGAATTTCTCGTTCATGCCGCTGAGCGTTGTTTTGAGTCCGATACTTGCAAAGAAAATCGGTCCGAAAATCATATAGGAGCTGATATCCATTTTTTCTTCGATGTAATCGGAAGAATCGAGGGAACACAGGATAACGCCCGCAACGTATGCACCGGTAATATCGGCGATGCCGAAATATTTTTCGGAAATGTAGGACAGTCCGAAGCAGAGCGCAAGACCCAGAATCGGGAGACGGCGGGTGTGCGGAAATACGGAGTTCATGCGGTTGAACAGCTTAAAGCAGAGAAAACCGAGCACAATCGCAAGGGCAAAAAACAGAATGGTGGAGGCTGCTACTTTCAGCGGATTGGATGTCGGATCTTTAAAACCGATGACAACAGTCAGCACAATGATACCAATGACATCGTCGATGATGGCTGCATTTAAGATGGTTGTTCCAACCTCTGTTTTCAGCTTGCCGAGTTCTTTCAAGGCCTGTACGGTGATGCTGACCGATGTCGCAGTCAGAATAACACCGATAAAAACAGCGTGGTAAAATTCTTCCGTTCCGACAGCAGAGAAGCCATAAAAGCTCATGTATAAGATGGCTCCAAGAACGAGAGGAACAAAAACACCGGCACAGGCGATCAGCAGGGATTTCACTCCGGTGCGGAGCAGATCCTTCAGGCTGGTGCCAAGACCTGCGGAGAACATCAGCAAAATGACACCGATCTCCGCCATTTGTGCGAGAAAGTCAGATTGCTGAACGAGTCCCAGCACACTGGGTCCAAGGACAATACCGGCAATCAGCTCGCCCACAACCTGCGGAGCCTTGCATTTTCTGGCAAGAATACCAAACAATTTTGCGAATACGATAATGATTGCCAGGTCTTTTAAAATGACATACGTATCCATGAAAAAGATACCCCCTTTTATGAAGTTTATGTATGTGTCGGCAGCTTGAAAGAGCAATGCCGGAGTTTGATACGCATACATTTTCAGTATAGCAAAAATTGAGAAAAAATACTATCGGCAAGAAAGAAAAAATAAAGTAAAACGGAAAAATGATGCAGGCGTATGGAACCGTTCTTTTGTAAAACAAAACTGGAAAAGAGGATTGTGAGGGTTATATTAAGAGCAGTGAACGGTAATGGAAAAAGAGATATAGAAAAGAGCATGTAGATATAGTATGATCAAAGCAGCAAATAAATTTTACATGGAGTTCAAAAAGCGGGATCAAAGAAAAAACGAAAGGGGAAATAAAAAATGAGAGTTGGGAACGTGAAAGAAATTGTATTTTCCAAAGATCCAAAACAGATGAACTGGCTGCGGGAGGATTTCCCATACGCCGAGGTAAAATGCCCGCCGGAGTTTTCGGCTGAGGTGCAGAATGAGAAAGACGGAGATGTGCTGACAACGAAGATTGTGGTTTCTTACAACGGTGCGCATCCGTATTTTACAAATGCCGGAAGTATTGGGGTTTCATTTCCGTTGCAGGACCGCTACACGGACAGTGTGACCTGCCGTGATTACCGGTGCCATGCACATATTTTCTGCGGGGAAAATACCAGTTATATCATGGCACTCCGCATGGGCGGTGCGGCTCCGCATCTGGGAATGGTACTCACAAAAGGCAGTCTTTCTGCTTACAGTATTGAGCGCGATCTGAAACTGCAGAGCAATGACAGAGGCTGCTTCTGGCTGCACCCGTCCGCACAGGAATTTGCGCCGGGAGATACAATAAAGCTGGAGTGGAAGGTATTTCCGCATCGGGGACGCGAAGATTTCCGGGAGAAATTAAGAGCATTTCCCCGGGTGATTCTGGTGGATGCTGAGCAGTATGTGATTTATCCGGGAGAGACGAGTAAGGTAACCATTGAGCCGACATTTCCAGCGGAAAAAGTGACGATAAACGGAGCATCGCTGGAAAAGACGGAAAATGGTGTTTATGAATATCTGTTTGAAAATGAAAAAACAGGGGAGTATGTACTTTCGATCTGTGCCGACGAGGTGAAAACCACCTGCCGTCTTCTCGTGCAGGAGCGGCCGGAAACACTGGCTGCAAAACGGTGTGCGTTTATTGTTGATCACCAGCAGTATCATGGAAAGATCAAAGAACTGCAGGGCGCATATCTGCCGTATGATAACGAAGAAAAAATTCTCGTCTGCACGTCGGAGAATGATTTCAATGCCGGAAGAGAGCGTACGGGAATGGGCGTGCTGATTGCACGGGCACTGCAGCAGAATCTTTTAAAAGACCGGGAAAAAGCGGAGCAGAGTCTTCGTGAGTACCATGCATTCTATCTTCGCGAGCTGGTAAATGCAGCAACAGGTCTTGTTTGCAACTGTTCCGGAAAGGACAACAGCTATTTCCGGCTTTACAACTACCCATGGGCAGTGACATTCTTTCTTGAATGCTGGAAGCTGTGGGGAGAAAAAGAAGATCTGAAGACAGCAGTTCATATCACAGAGAAATTTTATGAACAGGATGGATTCCGTTTTTATCCGATTGAAATGCCGATTGTGATGCTCTGTCAAGAGCTGGAAAAAGCAGGAGAACAGGAGGATCTGAAAACAGTAAGAGATCTGTTCCGACGTCATGCTGATCAACTGATTGAGATTGGAACGGCTTATCCGGCTTCGGAAGTAAATTACGAACAATCGATCGTACAGCCGGCGGCCGAAGTCATTCTTCAGGTTTACGAAGTGACCGGGGAAGAAAAATACCTGCGCGGAGCCGAGCAGCAGATCGCCGTCCTCGAACTCTTCGATGGCCAGCAGCCGGATTATCATCTGCATGAAACTGCAATCCGCCACTGGGACGGCTACTGGTTCGGAAAACGCAGAGTCTTCGGCGACACTTTCCCGCACTATTGGAGTGCAGAAAACGGTCGAACCTTCAAGCGCTACGCTCGCCTGACCGGAAACGAAGAATATAATATTCGCGGTGAGCATTCCCTGCGCGGCGTGCTGTCCATGTTCTTTGAGGATGGAACAGCGACCTGTGCGTACGTGTATCCGTATTCCGTCAACGGCCAGAAAACCGATTTTGCCGATCCGTATGCCAATGACCAGGATTGGGGATTGTGCATGAACCTGGAATAAAGAATGACCAGAACCTTCAAACTGAAATCATACAGAGTGATTCAGTTTGGAGGTTTTTTGGATTTGCAGAAGATGGATTCCGGCATGGTGTAAGAATAATGATATGATTTTCCTCAATGATGATGTAATAAAACCAGAACCAGACAAAGGATTTGTGAAAATCAAAAGGGTATGGAAACAATCCATACTCTATTTTTTCTTGTCAAAGCGGATATTCGCAATCCGCTTCGCTACTTGCTCATAACCGAATAGCTGCTTCGCAGCTTATCAGGAGTGGCTTGTACCACTCCTGATACAAGCAAGTCCCAACCCACTGCTTATTGCTCCACGCAATGGAAGCAGGGGACTTGCTTGATTCGATTAAATCACTTTCGTCGTCCACTCCGAGCAGTCCCATACGCTGGTTGCCAGGCCATCATAAAATTCCGGCTCATGGCAGACCATAAGAACAGTTCCTTTGTACTCTTTCAGTGCGTTTTTCAGCTCCTCTTTCGCGTCCACGTCAAGATGGTTCGTCGGCTCGTCGAGGACAAGGAGGTTAGTTTCGCGGTTGATGAGTTTGCAGAGGCGCACTTTTGCCTGCTCGCCGCCGGAAAGGACACGCACCAGGCTTTCAATGTGCTGTGTGGTAAGACCGCATTTGGCGAGCGCTGCGCGGACTTCATACTGGGTATAGGATGGAAATTCTTCCCAGATTTCCTGGATACAACTGTTGGTGTTGCCTTTTGGCATTTCCTGCTCGAAATATCCGATTTCCAGATAATCGCCAAGCTCCACGTTTCCGCCAAGGGACGGAATCAAACCGAGGATACTCTTTAAGAGTGTTGTTTTTCCGATTCCGTTGGCACCGGTGAGCACGATCTTTTCGCCACGCTCGATCGCAAAGGTCAGCGGTCTGGAAAGCGGTTCTTCATAGCCGATCACAAGTTCTTTTGCAGTCACAACGAAACGACCCGAAGTGCGCGCAGTGCGGAAATGAAATTCCGGCTTTGGTTTTTCTTTCGCAAGCTCGATCACATCCATCTTATCCAGCTTCTTCTGCCGTGACATAGCCATGTTTCTGGTTGCCACACGGGCTTTGTTTCGTGCCACGAAATCCTTCAGTTCACTGATCTCCTGCTGCTGACGGTTATAGGCAGCTTCCTTCTGCGCTTTTTTGACCGCATAAACCTCCTGGAAGTGATCGTAATCACCCACATAACGATTCAGCTCTTTGTTTTCCATATGATAGATCAGATTGACAACACTGTTCAGGAATGGGATATCGTGAGAGATCAGAATGAAGGCATTTTCATACTCTTCAAGGTATCGTTTCAGCCAGGTGATATGTTCCACATCCAGGTAGTTGGTCGGCTCATCCAAAAGAAGGATGTCCGGTTTTTCCAAAAGTAATTTTGCCAGAAGGACTTTTGTTCTCTGTC
>ERZ825525.1549-NODE-1549-length-19102-cov-3.232110_pt1 | contig 19102 bp, 15 predicted proteins | sample MGYA00519930_ERZ825525 | MGnify/ENA primary metagenome ERZ825525 (study PRJEB31778, sample SAMEA3449203) | human gut metagenome | biome: human gut; feature: human-associated habitat; material: faeces | place: United Kingdom | collected 2010/2012 ... | reverse complement strand
AGCAGAATCGCTCCGGGGGATGCGTTCCGGAGAAAAAGTCTTGCGGGTATTGTTTTTTTTCATACCTTTGTACCGGGGCGTTAGGGCGTTTCGCCTGAGAGGGGCCTTACGCCTGCTTTATGAAGCGTATGCTATAGTTTAAGGTTGGCCTTTTCAACGATTTTCAGTACACCGAGGGAACCGGAGACGGAGCTTCCGTTTTTTGTCCTTCCGACGGTTTTATGCCCGGTTTGTTATGAGGCATGCCTTGTCCCCGTGCGGAGGAGGGGAGCCGAAGGCGAAGCGGGTAAGCGAGGCGCCATATAAATTTTCGCTTAAATATTCCCGCAATGCCTTTGGAAAAATTCGCAGGGAATATATATCGTGAGTACTCCAGGGAGTGATGACGTGAGTATAATCCGACGCTTGCTGAAAGAAAAAAGGCCGTTGTTTGTGGACGGTGCCACCGGCACCATGCTGCAGGCCCTGGGCATGCCCGCCGGGGTCAATCCGGCCAAGTTCTGTCTGGAACGACCGGATGTGGTGCGCGGCGTACACCGGGCCTACGCCGAGGCCGGAGCCGATATCCTGCTCACCGCCACCTTCGGCGGTTCGTCCTTCAAATTGCCGCCGGATATCGACCCCGTTGCTTTCAACGCGGCCATGGCTCGACATGCACGCGCCGTAGCGGATGAACTTACGGAACGATTGGGGCGCCCCTTGTTTGTGGCCGGGGATATAGGGCCCTCCGGGCATTTCGTCAGCCCCTTGGGAGATGTCGAACCGGAAGCTCTGGCAGAGGCTTTTCGCGCTCAGGTGCGCGGGTTGGTCAAGGGCGGGGTCGATCTGCTGTTTATCGAAACGCAGTTCGATCTGGCCGAGGTCCGGGCCGCCGTGGACGCCGACCGTCAGGAATGCGATCTGCCGGTCTTCGCGTCTATGACCTTTGAGGACGGCGTCAGCCTGACGGGGTCATCGCCGGAAATATTCGCGGTCACTATGAGCAACATGGGCGTGGACGCGGTAGGCGTCAATTGTGGGGCCGGTCCCGAGCAGATGTTGCTGGTGGCCGAAAAACTGCTGACCGCATGCGATTTGCCTGTGTTCGCCGAACCCAACGCCGGACTGCCCGAACTGGTGGACGGCGAAACCGTCTTTCGCCTCGGTCCCGCGCCGTTTGCCGAACAAACGGCTTTATTCGCCGAGCGCGGCGTCCAGATTCTGGGGGGCTGTTGCGGTACCACGCCCGAGCACATTACGGCCCTGCGTCGGGCCGTGCTTTCCCTTGGCGAAACGGCCCGCGTCGTTCCGCGGCCCGTTCCCGGCGGCGTGGCACTGACTTCGCGGTCATCCCTGGTGCGCATCGGCGGAGATGAACCCCTGGTCCTTATCGGCGAACGGGTGAACCCCACGGGCAAAAAACTGCTCAGCGCCGAATTCCAGGCCGGTAAATATGACTTGGCCCTGCGTTACGCCGGAGAGCAGGTGGAGGCGGGCACTCCTGTCCTGGACGTCAATGTAGGCGCTCCCGGCGTGCCTGAAGAAAGTTTTTTGCCCGGTCTGGTACGTAAACTGGTGGCCCGTCACGGCACGCCGTTATGTCTGGACTCCTCCGACGCCGAGGCTCTGAGCCGCGCCGTTCCCTGGCATCCCGGTTCGGCGTTGGTCAATTCCATCAGCGGCGAACCGGGCCGCATGGAAAAATTGGGGCCGCTGTGTCGTCTGTGGGGAGCGCCCTTTGTGCTTCTGCCCCTTGAGGGGCGGCATCTGCCCGCCACGGCCCGAGAACGCGTGGCCGTGCTGGAAACGCTGTTGGCCAAAGCCGAAACGCTCGGCATTCCACGCCGTCTGGTACTGGTGGATGTACTGGTGCTGACGGCGGCCTCGGACGCGAACGCCCCCCGCGCCTGCCTCGACACCATACGGTGGTGCATGGACAACGGGCTTCCCACCACCATGGGATTGTCCAATATTTCGTTCGGATTGCCCGCGCGCGACCTGGTCAACTCGGGCTTTTTGCTGATGGCGGCGGGCGCAGGCCTGAGTTCGTGCATCGGCAACCCCGGCAACGCGCGTTTGCGCGAGGCTCTGGATACGGCCAATCTGTTGTTGGGACGCGATCCCCAGGCGGGGCGCTTTATCGCCCGCTATACGGACTGGAAGGCATCCGCGCCCACCGCGTTCAGCGTGAACGGGCCGGATACGAGCACCGCGCCGCTCACCCTGGAGGAAGCCGTCATCCGGGGCGACAAGGATTCCATCACCAGCCTGGTGGAGTCCGAACTGGCCGGAGGAGCCGATCCTTTCGCCCTGGTGCGCGAGCGCCTGATTCCCGCCATCAACGAAGTGGGCGCCCGTTATGAGCGCAAGGAATACTTTCTGCCTCAGCTTTTACGGTCGGCCGAAACCATGCAGACCGCCTTCGCCAGGGTCAAACCTCTGCTGGAGAAGGAGCAGGGCGGCTCGGAACGTCCGGTGATTCTCCTGGCCACGGTGGAAGGCGACATCCACGACATCGGCAAAAATATTGTGGCCCTGCTGCTCGGCAATCACGGTTATGAGGTGGTCGATCTGGGCAAAGACGTGAAGGCCGCCCATATCGTGGAGGAGGCGTCCCGTCGCAAGGCGTCCATCATCGGACTTTCGGCTCTGATGACTACCACTATGCCCCGCATGGAAGACACGGTTAGGCTGGTGAGGGAACGGAGGTTGAATTGTCGGGTAATGGTGGGCGGGGCCGTGGTCACGCCGGAATATGCCCGAAGCATCGGGGCCGACGGCTATGCCGCCGACGCGGTGGAAGCCGTACGGGTAGCGGCTCGTTTGCTTCAAGTGTGAACAAAAGGGGAGAACGGCCCATGAAAAAATTGGCGCTTCTGCTGGCCTGCGTCGCATTGCTGCTGGCGCCTGTCGCCGCCCGGGCCCAGGGGCAGAGCATCGGCACCACGCCCCTGCTCGATCTGGTCGCCGCCGCCAAAGGCAAAGTGGTGGTGCTTAACTTTTTTGCTTCATTTTGTCCGCCCTGCCGCATGGAAATTCCGGGACTTATGAAGCTTCGTTCACAATTTTCGCCGGACGAAGTGGAAATTATCGGTATTTCCGTAGACAACACCCTGACGGATATGGACGAATTTGCCCGGAACTATGATTTCAATTACCCGGTATATTACGGCGGGGAAGAGTTGGCCTACGCCTTTCGGGTATCGGCCATACCCCACAACGTCGTCTATGATCGCCGAGGACGCATGGCTTACAACCGGGCGGGCTACCTGGCGGAAGAGGAGCTGGGCACTCTGTTGCGCGATTTGTTGAAGCGTGATTCGTGAGGAGAAAGCATGGATGATCCCATTTTACGCAATGCGGCTCGTATGCGCCTGGTGTACGACGAAGAAACCATAGCTCGACGGGTGCGGGAACTGGCGGCGGAAATCGACGCTCTGTATGGAGACGAGCCTCTGGTGATTATCTGCGTGCTCAAAGGGGCTTTCATGTTTTTCAGCGATCTGGTGAAAAATTTGACCATTTCACCGGAACTGGATTTCGTCCGCCTGGCCAGTTACGGACATAAAACTGCCGGCAGCAGCAACGTGGCGTTTACCAAGGATGTGGAGATTTCATTGCAGGGCAAGCATGTGCTGGTGGTGGACAGCGGACACACGATGGATTTTCTGCTCCGGCAACTGGGTACGCGCGGCGCGCGCAGTTTACGTTTGGCGGTACTGTTGGATAAACAGGAACGCCGCCAGGTTCCGGTTTTGGCCCATTTTGTGGGATTTGCCTTGCCCGCCGGATTTATTGTAGGATACGGCCTGGATTACGCGGAACGTTTTCGCGCTTTGCCCGCTCTGTACGAAATCCCGTGCGAAGAATGAGGCAACGCTTGCGTTCCCCCGGAAGAAGCGCACCTTCTGCCGGAAATGAGTCGTTTCGTTGGGAGAGTCTTCCATGACCGTTACCTGCCCCAATTGCAAGACCACCTACAATCTCGCCGACGACAAGGCCCGGCCGGGCGTCAAATTGCGGTGCACCGTATGTCGTCAGGTGTTCGTTTTGCCCGATTCTTCCGCGCCAGAGCCGCCCGCGGATATACCTGCCGCTCCGCCGGTTCCCTCTGCCTCCGACGCGGAACAGGAATTGTCCATCAGCATCGGTTCTCCGGCCCGCCCCCGAAAGGGCAGCCGAAAGTTCGGCGTTTTCGCTCTGGTGTTGGTGCTGCTGTTGGGCGGGGGAGGGGCACTGCTGAAATATACCTCGGTGCTGGATCCCCTCAAAAATATCTTGGGGCTTGGAACCCCCGCGCCTAAAGAGTTGACCGAGGCCGAGCGCGCCGCCCGGTTGACGGAGTTGGTGGGGAAATTGGAACTGCGTGGAGTGCGCCCCTACCTGGTGCACAACGACAAAATCGACGGCAATCTTTCGGTTATCGAAGGTAAGGTGATCAACGGCTTTGATGAACCCCGCAGCTTTATCCGGGTAGAAGCCTCATTATACGACAGCGCCGGCAATTTGTTGATTTCCAAACCCCAACTGGCCGGCTCCATGGTTTCTTTGTTTCAGCTCCAGGTATTGAGCGAACAGGAATTGGAAAACGCGTTGAGCAACAACAAACTGGATATCCTGGCCAACAATACCAATGTTCCTCCCGGCGGAACGGTGCCTTTTATGCTGGTATTCTACAATCCGCCGGAAAACGCGTCGGATTTCAGCGTACGGGTTATCGGAGCCAGTCTGCCGGACACCGTAAAAACAGACCCTCCGTCCTGATGCCTCCCCCCTTTTTTCCAGCCGCAACAACATACTAAATTTACTATAAAACGACCGTCATGAAGAGAATATTGAAAAAATGCAAAAAAAGACTTGCCAAGACGGGGAGCTTCGTATAGATATTCACTTCGCGCCGAGGTAGCTCAGTTGGTAGAGCAGGGGACTGAAAATCCCCGTGTCGTTGGTTCGATTCCGACCGGAGGCACCAATATGCGGATTTAGCTCATCTGGTAGAGCGCCACCTTGCCAAGGTGGAGGTAGCGAGTTCGAGCCTCGTAATCCGCTCCACGATTCGTCGAGACAATAGTCTCGGCGTTTTTTTTATCCTTTTATACTATTATAATGTATATCGGAGGAAGTTATATGAAAAGATTTGCGGCGGCGCTGGCTGCTGTTCTTATGCTTACCGCCTGCACTCAGGTGGAAGAAAATATACCCGTAATGGCAGAGACCTCTGCCGTGACCGAGGACACTGACGCATCTGTCGATGTCACCACTGCTGTTTCGTCTGAAATTGTTTCGGAAGAAATAACATCGGAAACCGAGCCTGAAACATCGGAGGCAGTGTCCGAAAGCGAAACAACTGCTGCGGAGGAGGTACAGACCGAAGCACCTGCGGCTGCTGAAAATTCGGCAGAAGAGACCTCAGCAGCTGAAACTACAACAACCGAGGCGGTTTATGAGGACGCTCAGGCAGAAGGCACGGGCACTGTCACAGGCATTGAGCTTACGTTTTACGATGTGACGCTTTCTCAGGGCGAACACAAGATGCCCATTGTTACCATGTCACCCGAAAGCGCTCCCGATAAATCCGAGATATGGACAAGCTCCGATGAAAGCATTGCAAAGGTAGATGGGCTTGGAAATATCACCGCTGTGGGTGAGGGTACGTGCGTTGTCACCGTGGCTTCCGCTGCCAGCCCCAACGTTACAGCAAAAGTGAACGTGACCGTCAAGGCGGCTCCGGGACTTACATACATAGGCGGTATTCTCATTGCAAACAAGACCTACGCTCTCCCTGCGGACTATAACCCAGGTGTTGACCCCGAGGCTCAGGCGGCTTTTGACGATATGCAGGCCGCAGCCGCAAAGGAGGGGCTGAACATATACGTATCATCGGGCTTTCGCTCCTATGAATATCAGTCGGGGCTTTACGACAGATATGTACAGCGCAGCGGCAAGGCAGAGGCAGACCGCTATTCCGCCCGCCCGGGCCATTCCGAGCATCAGACAGGGCTTGCCTTTGATATGAACACCATCGACATCTCCTTTGCCGATACCGACGAGTATGTGTGGGTCAAGGCGCACTGCTGGAAATATGGCTTCATCATCAGATATCCCGAGGACGGCGAGGATGTAACGGGCTATATGTATGAGCCTTGGCATATCAGATACCTTGGTAAGGAGACTGCCAAAAAGGTCTATGACAGCGGCCTTACGCTGGAAGAATATCTGGGAATAGATTCAAAATACAGCGAATGATGCAACTGCATAAGTTGCTTACTTGCATTAAAATAAATAAAAAAGTCCGCGTGGGTTTATATTTTCTGACTTAATTTGTTCGGAGGGTATTGACTTTTGCGGATTTTTTTGTTATTATAAATTTGTGCATTGCTTTGCAGGAAAATAACAGTCGGCTTGCATATGGGCGGCAGGGACGTCCGCAGGTCGGTCATTTTGCTTTTCTGCGTTAATGAATATTATTATTTTATAGGGAGATTGATATTTATGATCCGTGTCGGTATTTTAGGCTACGGCAACCTTGGAAGAGGCGTTGAGTTCTCTATCCGTCAGAACAAAGATATGTGCCTCAAGGCAGTTTTTACACGCCGTGATCCCGCTTCTGTAAAGATAATGACAGAGGGCGTTCCCGTTTATTCCGTAAACGATGCAGCAGCTCACAAGGACGAGATCGACGTTCTTATCCTCTGCGGAGGAAGCGCAAATGACCTTCCCACCCAGACCCCTGAGTATGTAAAGTATTTCAACGTAGTTGACAGCTTCGATACTCACGCAAGGATCCCCGAGCATTTCGCAGATGTTGACAAGGCTGCTAAGGAGTCCGGCAAGATCGGTGTTATCTCCGTTGGTTGGGATCCGGGACTGTTCTCTCTTATGAGAATGTACGGCAACGCAGTTCTTCCCGAGGGAAGCGACTACACATTCTGGGGCAAGGGTGTAAGCCAGGGTCACTCCGATGCTATCAGACGTGTAAAGGGCGTTAAGAACGGCAAGCAGTACACCATTCCCGTTGAGTCCGCTCTCGAGAAGGTAAGAAACGGCGAAAATCCCGTTCTCACCACCCGTGAAAAGCACACAAGAGAGTGCTTCGTAGTTGCTGAGGAGGGTGCAGACCTGGCTCAGATCGAGCATGATATCAAGACCATGCCCAACTACTTCTCCGACTATGATACTACCGTTCATTTCATCACTGAGGAGGAGCTTGAAAAGAACCACAGCGGAATACCTCACGGTGGTTTTGTTATCAGAACTGGCAAGACAGGCAACGGCGATAATAAGCACGTTATGGAATTCAGCCTGAAGCTTGACTCCAACCCTGAGTTCACCGCAGGCGTGCTGGTTGCATTTGCAAGAGCAGCATACAAGCTTAACGCAGAGGGCGCAAGCGGCTGCAAGACCATTTTCGACGTAGCTCCCGCATACCTTTGCCCCCAGACTCCTGACGAGCTGAGAGCACATATGCTTTAATTTTGCGGTAACAGAAAATCCCGATGCACTGCGGTGTGTCGGGATTTTTTTTTCAGACGAACTGGTATAATAGGAGTATGACAATTACAGTATCCCGATGCGAGGAGGCATATCAAAATTATAACCTGTTTTGACGATATCAGCAAGCGCGCCGCAGAGTGCGGCAGAGATGCCATAGCGTATATTTTTCCTTCGTGGCTGGGGCTTACCGAGGGCGAGATGAAAAGCACAGGGGCAGATGATTATAACGCAGCAATGCGTATCCTTATGTGCGGCAGGCGAGAGCCTGCCGCTTTTGCGTGATAAGTGGACTGTTGGAAAAATCAGCACAAACAAAAGCAACAGGGACCTGCATTTTGTCTGCAAGTCCCCGTTAATATCGTTAATATATCTTATTTCCTCACAAAACTGTAATCACAGCAGCTTCCGCCGTTTCCTATCTGCTGGGTATAAACAAAATCTGCTCCGGGAAGCGAGTCGTAAATGATATCATCTACATGGCAGAACACAGCCGTAAGCTCGGGTATGCCGTATTTCCTGAACAGCTGGTCAAAAATACAGTCGTGGGTTATCATGGAAAATGTGTTCTTCGGTGCCTGCGGTAGCTCGATGTTCCAGCCGTAGCCTGCTGTTTTGCGGATCTTTATTGGCATATACACCTTCAGAAACGGCACGAACACAGGCAGACGTGACAGCTTTTTCATCGTATTTATCTGTGGCTTTACAAAGTCGTACATGGCGTCCCGCACTATTGCTATGCTTTCCTCTCTTGTTCTGCCCCACTCTTCATACGAGAACACAAACGCCAGCGAGGTGAAAAGGTTGCACAAAAAGCCGTAGTTCTTATCATCGGCATATGGCCTGTTGTCGCTGACAAGCCCGTCTATGCGGCTCAGTACCTTTTCCTGCATGGCTTTGTCAGAATCTGCAAAAAGCACGGTAAATCTGCTGTCTGAGATCATTTTCTCAGGGTCATATTCTTTCATTTCAAATCCCCTTTGTTTATATTAGCATATACTAACTAAATTATACCATCAGCTCGAAAAAGTGTCAATAGGGGAGCGGAATTTTTGGCGATATTTGGGCGCATCAGGCAGATGATTCATATTATCTATTGTAAAAACTGCGCTTGTGTGTTATAATGTGTGCAAATGTGATTTGAAAGGACGTTTTGATATGAATAAAAAGATCATTGCCGCTTTGTGCGCTCTGACGATATGCCTATCTGCTGCTGCCTGCGGACAGACTGACAGTGCAGAGGACGCTCCTGCCGAGACAACTGCTGCCCAGAGCGCTCCCGCTCCTGTTACCATGGCGACCGAGGCTGTTCCCACTGAGCCTGTTGACCTCTCCAAGGGGCTTACGGACGCTATGTACGAGAGAGCTGTTGTCAGCGAGGGCAACAAGGCTCGCCTCGCAAAGGCTATGAAAAAGGCTGCAAACGGCGAGGACATCACTGTGGGCGTTATCGGCGGCTCCATTACTCAGGGAAGCAGTGCCACTGACCACAACAACTGCTATGCCGAGCTTTTTCACAAGTACTGGGTGGAAAAATTCCCTCAGAGCAATGTTAATTTTGTGAATGCGGGCATCGGCGGCACAAATTCCTATCTGGGCGTGCACAGAGTTGACACTCAGCTTCTTGACAGCAAGCCCGATGCAGTCATCGTGGAATTTTCCGTAAACGACACCGACAAGCTTATGAACAAGTATTCCTACGACAGCCTTGTAAGAAAGATACTTAACTGCGACAGCCAGCCTGCGGTAATGCTGTTGTTCACCACTCAGGAGGATGGCACCAGCCTGTGGGAGACCCACAAGGAGATAGGCGCTGCATATGACCTGCCCATGCTCAGCTACAGGGCTGTGGTTTATCCCGAGGTCTCTGCGGGCACTCTTGACTGGAAGGACATTTCCCCCGACAATATCCACCCCAATGACGAGGGCCACAAGCTTATCGGTCAGCTGGTAAGCAGATATCTTGACAGTGTTTATGACGACCTTGACAATATTGACGACAGCAGCGTTGCTTTTGATACTCCCGCTTACACTGCCGATTATTACAAGGACGCAAAGATGCTCGGCGCATCGGATATCACTCCCCGGGAGATAAGTGGCTTTGAGCAGGGCGGAAACTCCGTTTATCCCGAGCTTTTCCCCGACAACTTCGTTACCGAGGGCGAGGGATATCTTAAATTCGAGACAGAGTGCAAGTGCCTTGGCTTCTTCTACCTGAAAAAGGTTGACGGCAAGGGCGGCAAGTATGATGTTTACGTTGACGGCGAAAGAAAGGGCACTCTTGACGCTGATTTCAAGGGCGGCTGGGGCAACTATGGCGAAACTCAGCAGATACTTATCTCCAAGGACAGCGAAAAGCACACGGTTGAGATAAAGCTTGCCGAGGGCAGCACCAACACTTCACTCACAATTTTAGGAATAATGGAAAGTTAAATTGAATACAGCTGAAAAATTTTTGTGCAAACATACAAAAAACACACTTGGCTAATCTGTAAAAATGACAGTTGAAGATTTGGCAAAAATGTGTTAAAATTAGCTTATGAATATTTATGGGAGAGATATCGGCATAGGATGTTTCTTTCATAAACAAAGGATTTAATCAAATTTTTTCAAGGAGGAGACAAATATGAAGCTTAAAAGATGTATAGCTTCTGCAACAGCTCTTGCGATGACCGTAAGCGTTATGGCATTTGCACCTATGACTGCTGAAGCTGCTCCGGTCGATAGACCTAATGGCACTGAAAGTGTTATCAAAACCTTCAGCATTGACGGCAACCCCGTTATGTCTCAGTATGATTCCTGCTGGGTAAGCCTTTACGGAATCGACGAGTCAAGCTTTACTTCCGCAAATTATGTAAAGGTAACCATGGATTTTGACACTGCACCTGAGATCGGTGACGGCAAAAACAAAATGAGCGAGGTCGCAGGCTGGGGCTGGGGCTCCTACAGCGGCTGGTATAATGCAGGTCAGTTCTACGACGGAACCATCAAGAGCAGTAAAAATCTGGTTCCTGCTACCAGTTCAAAGGATAAAGAATATTACTGCTACCTTCCTGTTTCGGATTTTAAGGTCGATGACCATATAGCCGGAAATGTTCAGAACTATATTGCCGTTACTGCAACACTGAAATCTGTTGAGCTTGTTGAGATATCAAGCTTCTCTGCTCCCACACTTCCCGCTTATAAGTATGATTTCGACCAGTCCAGCGGAAGCTGCGGCGCTTGGGGTCAGGCTGCTTTCACCGAAGTAGGCACTGACAAGACCGTTACCCCCGAGGTACTGGCAGGCAATTCTGTAATTGCTGTCAAATATACAAGCTCAGATCGCCCTGACCTTGTTCTCAGCGACAGCAAGGGTGATACTTCTCCCCTTAACTGGATAAAGGTAAAGCCTGACGGCGTTGCCGACGGCGTTGCTTACTACATGATGGCTGATATGGCTGCAGCATGGACAGCAGCAGGCGGCAGCACAGATTTCTCTGATGTTGCTAAGCTCTTTGTTTCCGCAGGCGCCAATGATCTTACCGTATCTTCTGCTTCCGTTTACTCAAACTGCAGCAAGATAAAGACCATTACCCCCGTAGTAACGCTTCCCGATTCCATCACAGTTTACACTACCGATACAGATGCTCAGGTAAAGCTTATCAAGGGTGCTGTCAAGGTAAGCGGCATTGATATGCTTACTTCCGATGACTACACTCTTACAGTTTCATCTGACGGAGCAGCGGGTGTTGCAGTATTTGCTCTTACCACTGTCGGAAAAGCAAAGTATGAGCTTTCTGCCGATGCGGTTACCACAGCTACCTGCGTTATCAACTTTGAGGCTTGGAAGCCTACCTTCTATGATGATTACACCGTAAGCGGTCCCATGACCATTGATGTTGATTACAACTCCGACGCTTCCGCTGTTTCTTCAGCGATCACAGCTGCTATCGGTTCTCAGACAATCACAATGGAGCTTATCGCTTCCGAGGGTGACCACGCTCCTCTCCCTGCAAAGGCTATCGAGGACGTTATGACCTCTATCGTTCTTCCCGATTCCTACGATGCTGACTCTACTGTTTCCGTTCCTGTTACCATCGGTCTCAGCAACGTAATGAACGAGGGCGACGTTTACTATCCCAATTACACACTGGGCGCTTCCGGCGAGGCTGCAAGCTCCGTAACTGTTACATATACAGTTAATATCGGTTCTGACAGCTCCAAGCCCGATCCTAATCCTAACCCCGATCCCGATCCTAAGCCCAATCCTGATCCCGAGCCTACTCCCGACCCTGTTCCCACAGGCTACAACGGAGACGGCACCGATCCTACAGCAAAGTATCCTTCCAACGGCAGCACAGATTGTGCAGCAAGCCGTTATGCAGGCGGCAATGCGTACAGCTCAGCAAGAGCAGGCTATGCTATCCGTCAGGCAGCTTCCGGTTCTGAGGTAGTTATCATCATGGAATCCGATGACATTATCCTCAGAAGAGTTCTTGAGCTTCTTGCTCAGAAGGATAACGTAAACGCAACATTCGTTTACAGCGGATATTCCGTAACCATCAACAGCGACGATATCGACGCTGACGAAGTAACAGATATCGACCTTTCCAACAAGGGCAAGTTCCTTACCGCTGATGAGCTGGCAATGTTTGACGGCGCTATCGAGGTAAGACAGCTTAACCTCAGCGCATTCAAGGGCATTGCAAAGGTACAGATCACCATGACAATGACCGGCGCTTCCAAGGGTGCAGACGGCACAGCTCTTGACAGAACCTCCGAGGGTCAGTTCAGATTCATTTCCGACGGTTCCGTTGGTGATGACAGAACATTCTCCTTCGAGATCACCGAGGGCGGCAAGTATGTCGTTTACACAGGCGACTGCGATGTTGAGGTTTACGAGGACGATGTTTGATCGTTCGGACTAAGCTGAATTCTTAAACAATGAAAGCACGTACTTAAAGGGGCACCCTTAGGTACGTGCTTTTTCTTGTATGCAGATTATATTTAATTTATATCTGTAGAATTTTTTATACCATTGCTGTATAATATAATCACATAATGCGAAAGGACGATAATATATGAAATTCAGACTTACAATAGATATTGACGAATTGAATTACGCTCAGGCAATAAGGGCTATCCTGCCCTTTGTGAAAAAGGAAGATATCCCGCTGCCCGAAATGGTGCTGAGTGCTGCCGAATCTCCGGGAGTATTGGAGAATTTTCTGAAATTTATCCCCCGGGAAAAGCAGGACGTGCTTATCCTGAAAACCTTTGACAAAAACAAGGTGAGGATAATCGCCAAGGCTCACAGGACTGCCGCAAAATACGGCGTGGATATGAAAATATCGGACGTTTCCCTTGAAGAGCGCACCGATGATGTTATAGTGTATTGATAAAAGGAAGGTAGAAGATCATGAACGAAACCATTCAGAACCTTATTACAAGAAGAAGCGTGCGCTCTTACAGCAACAAGAGCATTCCAGATGATGTGCTTGACCAGATACTTGATGCAGGCTCATATGCCCCCAGCGGAATGAACAAGCAGTCCGCCGTTATGGTGGTGCTCAGGGACAGAGACAGGATATCCGACATCTCTTTCCTTAACGCCAAGGTCATGGGAACAGACAGTGACCCGTTCTACGGCGCTCCCGTTGTTGTGGTTGTATTTGCCGACAGCCGTGTTCCCACCTACGTTGAGGACGGCAGCCTTGTTATGGGCAACCTTATGAATGCGGCTCATGCGCTGGGCGTTGATTCCTGCTGGATACACCGTGCCCGTGAGGTGTTCTCTACTCCCGTTGGAAAGGACATTATGAAAAAATGGGGACTTGATGAGAACTATGTGGGCATAGGAAACTGCATTCTCGGCTACTCCGACAAGCCTGTTCCCGAGGCAAAGCCCAGAAAGGACGGAAATGTTATTTTCGAGCATCACTAAGCCGAAAAGAATTTTCCCGCTCATATTGCTGCTTCTCTGCGGCTGCGGAGAGGTGCGGGACGGCAATGTTTCTGAGACTGTTCAGAATATTTCTGAAAACGTTCAGAAAACCGACAGTGCTGAAACGGCGGAGATTTCTGCCGTTCGCAATGACGGCGTGCTGATGTTCGGCTTCACTGCAGATGAGTTTGTGAACAGCTTCAATGCGGTTTACAGTGATGAATACGGGGAGGATTATCTCACTCCCGTTTCTCAGTGGAATTGCTATGAGGCGTGTTCCCCTTTAGTGGATAACGACGGCATGGCGTACTGCTTCACCGAGGACAGGGAGATATTATCCATGCCGAACATAACTTTGTTTACCGATGACAACGGCGGTGTATATGAGATAATGGCGACCTTTGATGACCACGGATATCAGGACTGGCTCAACAAGAAGTTCGGCATCATAAGCATGAACATGATAGAGACCGTTCTGCCCGATATGGCAGATACAGAGGCGTTTTACAGGGAGCTGTATGCACTTGCCGGAACAAATTTTTACGGTGACGATTACAAATTCCCGCCCTCGGACTTTTACCGCAGCGGAGATGTGGGGCTTTACTCATATTACGGCGGCGGAACTATAAATATATGCGCTGTTCCTGCCGATGATGAGCTTGAAAATGAGCTTTCTCGGGCGGATTGTGTGATACATGGGATAGAATAATAAAAGAGCTGCTGCATTTTTTTGCAACAGCTCCTTTTATTATCCCTGCTCATTTTCAAACAGCTCGCCGTCAACTATGCGGACTATCCTGCCTGCACTTTTGGCAACGTTCAGGTCGTGGGTTATCATGACTATGGTATGACCCTTTTGGTTAAGCTCGCCGAAAAGCTTCAGAACTTCCTTGCCTGTGGCGCTGTCAAGAGCGCCTGTGGGCTCATCGGCGAGGAGCAGCTTTGGGTTGCCCACCAGTGCCCTTGCAATGGCTGCTCTTTGCTGCTGACCGCCCGAAAGCTCATGGGGCTTGTGATCCATTCTTTCGCCCATTCCCAGCTGAATAAGGCGCTCCCGTGCGGCAGCCTCCGCCTCCGACGAGGTAAGCCCACGGAGCAGCAGTGGCATCATCACATTGCGCAGCACGGTGTATTTCTGTATCAGGTGATATTTCTGGAAAATAAAGCCCACATAACGGTTTCGCAGGTCTGTAAGGCTTTTGTCGTTCATTTTATGCACGGCGTTGCCTGAGAGATAATATTCGCCGCTGTCAAAGCTGTCCATGCAGCCGATCATGTTCATAAGGGTGGATTTTCCCGAGCCTGAGGGTCCGAGTATGGCGAGAAATTCCCCCTCCTTTACTGTCAGGTCGATGCCCTTTAGCACGTTCAGAACGCTGTCGCCCATGGCATAGCTTTTTCTGATATCCTTCATGCTGATAACGTCCATATTGTCTCCTATTCTGCGCTTGCCGCACGGACTGTGCCGTCCTCGCTGACTGTAAGGGTGAGAATCGTTCCGACGGTTATGCCGCTATAGTCGGAGGAACGTCCCGAAAGTCCGGCTATTGTCATTCCCACGGGGATCATGTAGCTGCTTTTCTCGCCACTTTTAGTGATAGAAGCGCTCTTCCTGCCGCCTCTTCCGAAGCCTGCGCCGTCGGGGGCGTTCATATCACCCGAGGGCATTTCAGGCATATCTCCTGACGGCATATTTCCGCCAGGCATTTCGGGCGGAGTGCCGTTGCCGTCATTGTTGGGAGCGTCGGGGAGATCCGACGGCATATCGTAATTACCGTCCGACTTATCATCGGAATGGCTGTTATCACTGTCGTTTTGATTTTCTTCCACCGTTCCCAGCGCCAGTGTAACATAGTTGCCTGCAATGGCTGTGACTTCGCCCGAAACCGTTGTATCTGTTGAAACTGCGGTGTAATTGTTGGGAGCGGCGGTGGTTATCTGCTGAGTTTCCTCTGCGCTGTCCGAGCAGGCAGTGAGGTTAAGGGTCAGCAGGGCAAGCAAAAGGAAAAAGCTTTTCTTATTCATATTATCTGCCTTTCTTATGTTCATATTTATTCTCCGCTGAGGGCTTCGATAGGTGTAAGGCGTGAAGCCTTGTATGCGGGGTAGAAGCCGAAAATAGTTCCCGTTGCCGCTGCAAATACCAGCGACAATACGCCTGCCGGCACCGACGGCTCTGCTCTTGTGCCCAGCAGCTCTGCCGCAGGGATAAGCGCATATCCTGCCGCCACGCCTGTGATCCCGCCGAATATGGCTATCATTCCCGCTTCAAGGAGAAATTCGGAAAGTATCACCGATTTCTGGCTGCCAAGGGCTTTCAGCAGACCTATCTCGCCTGTGCGTTCCTTGACCGTTACGAAAAGCACATTCATAATGCCAACGCCGCCAACGAAAAATACTATGGAAGCCACGGCGATAAGAAGCGTCTGGAGAGTGTCGGCGGATTTTGTTGCCGCTTCCATCTGGCTGCCTGCATCGGTTATGGTAAAGGTGGCTGAGGGATAGTTCTGGGTAAGCACCGCCTCGATATCCGCCATTACGTTTTCGACATCCGATACATCGGAAGCTACGGCGATTATCTTGGGGTCGCTGTCCGAGCCGAAAATGTACTTTGCGGCTGTGGAGTAGGGTACGTATATTGCTTCATCGGGGGAAATTCCCGAGGAGACTGTTCCCATTGAGGAAAGAACGCCCACGACCTCGTAATTCTTGCCCTCTATCGAAATGCTTTCGCCCTGTGCCAGATAGGCAGCACCGAATATGTTCTGCGCTGTTTTGTAGCCCAGCACGCAGACCTTTGCTTTGTCCTCTTCATCGTCCTTGGTGAAAAACTCGCCGTACTGCACGGAAAGGTTGCTTATCTGCGCATATTCGGGCATAACGCCTGCGGTGGTGAAATTTGTTTCTTCGTCGAGGTCTCCGCCGTCAACTGCTGCGTCTCCGCTGGTGATAATAGATATGGACTCAATGTTCGGAACTACAGCGGCAATGTCCTCAACGTCCTCTTCTGTGAGGGTCACGGCTCCTGTTCGGGCTGCACCTGAAAATCCGCCGGAAGAGCCTCTTCCTGAGGAACCTCCTCCTGCAGGTCCTCCGCCGCCTGACGGGAAGCTGCCCGAGCTGCCAAAGTCGGGCATACCGCCGAAATCAGGCATTCCTCCGCTTGAAGGAGGGCCGCCCGAGCCGCCGAAGTTTTCCATCATGCCTTCCACCATGGTATCGGCGGTCTGACCTGCGGTGACTTCTATTGCCCCTGCGTTCAGGTTCTTGAACTGGTCGGCAACATCAGCCTTGCCGCCCTGTCCAATGGCGATCACCAGCACGATGGTCGCCGAGCCTGCGGCTATTCCGAGAGAGGTAAGGGCGCATTTTGATTTGTTTGAAAATATATTTATAAAAACTGTTTTTATCAGCTCGGAAATTCTCATTCAGATCATTCCTTTCCGCCGCTGAGAGTGATCTCCGCCAGCAGCTTATCGCCTGCGGATACGCCTGTTATCTCAACGTTTCTGCCGTCGGTAAAGCCTGTCTGGACTTCCTTTTCAACGATATTTCCGCTGTCGTCATATACCTTTACGTAGGAATGACCGTCACGGAAGGTAATGGCATTTACATTGACGGTGAGAACATCTGTTACCTGATGCTGTAAGAACGTAACATCGCCGCTCATGCCCTCCAGCACGTTAAGGCTGTTCCGGGTGTCAAGCTTTACGGTGACGGTGTAGCTTACTGAGCCTGAGGAACGGGCAGGCTCTGCGGAAATGGTGTCTATCTCGCCGCTGAAATTCTTATTGTCATAGGCGGTGAGGGAGATGGTGCATTCCTGACCTACCGTAAGAGCGGTTATATCCTCCTCGGATACGGATGTGCTGAGGTAAACGGAGCTTGTGTCCATAAGAGTAACGATAGTGGCATTCTGCATAATGCTGTCCCCCTCGGAAACGGAAACAGAGGAAACTATTCCGTCAATGGGGGCGTATATCACGCCGTCATCGCCTGCATTTTCGCAGAACTCGGTGTATTCCTCAACAAGAGAGTCATATTCGTCCTGCTTGGTCTCCACATCGCTTTCAAGGCTGCTTATGGTGCGTTCATAGGTAAGCTCTGCCAGCTCTGCGGCGGACTGTGCGGACTGGGCTTCCTGCTTGGCGTTAAGGCTGTCGGAGCTTTCGCTTACCGCACTGCTTTCGATGTTCAGCTGTGCGGAAGAAATGTCCGATTTAAGCTTTTCAATGCTGTCGCTGATGGAATCCGCATCGTTATTGCCGTAAATGTCGGTAAAGTCGGACTTGTAGTCCTCATATTCCTCACGGTAATCGGATATGTCGGAGTTAAAGTCGTCCATTTCGCTTTTGTATGCGTCGGTTATCTTCCGGTGAGCCTTGCAGACTTCCTCAGCAGCGGAGATTTTGTCCTCGTAGTCCTCTATCTTGTCACTTATCTGCTCGCCTAAAGTGACATAATAGCCCGAGTATGCGGTCTTGGCGGCGCTGTAGGTGTTATATGCCTTGGTGAGTGCTGCGGAAGCGGCTTCATACTTGCTTTCGGCGGAGGTGTTTGAGTTCTGGGAGTTTTGAGTGGTCGAAGAGTTGTCGGAGGAAGAAGTCGATATATAAACGGAATCATTGTAGGCTTCCTTGGCATCTTCATATTCGCTCTGAGCCTGTTCGTAAGCTGCCTTTGCTTCCTCGTAAGCCTGTTTCAGGGAGTTTATCTTTTCGCTGGTGTCGGAAATCTTTTCGGTGTATGCGCTGTACTCGTCCTTTATGACTTCAAGGGCTTCGTTGTTGGCAGTGTCGGTTTTCTGATATTCCCTGTACTGCTTTTCCATTGCCTTGTGATCCGCTTCAAGCGCGCTGAGCTTATTCTCGTATGCGGTGAGCTTGGCGTAGTCATCGTCATAGGTGAGGGTCATATTCTCATATTCTTCAAGCTGCTTTTTCAAGTCGGCAAGATTTTTGGCAGAGGTCTCCTTTTCGGTTTCCTGCTTGCTGAGGTAAAGCTCATATTCGCTTTGCGCCGATGTGCCTTTGAGCTTGGCGCTTTCAAGCTCCTGCTCAGCTTTAAGGGTGCCTGAGGTGAGGTTGTCCTTTGCCTCATCAAGAGCGTTCTGAGCAGATCTAAGCTTCAGCTCATACTGCTTCTTGGCTTTCGCCACATCATCGGGGTCAACTTTAAGAAGAGCGTCGTCCTCCTTCACGCTTGTGCCTGTCTTTACATATACTTCTGTGACCTCGGCGGTGCAGGGGAATGAGACATATTCCCTGTCAAGGGAGAGGGTGCCGCTTTCCTCTGTTCCAACGGTGATGTTTCCCTTGGAAACGCTGTATTCTCTGTAGCTTACGTCTTCTTCCGCCTTGGCTGAGGAGGCGTTGGCGATTATAGCAGCCGCACCTCCTGCGGTAACAGCCACAGCAGCCGCTGCTGCGAATATCTTTTTGTTCATGTTCCGTGCTCCTTTCGATTTCTGTAATCAATGATAATTGCCAAAGCTTAATTTAAGCTTAAAGGAAGAATAAGGGAGCGGAATTTTCATTTGTTTATCACAATATACTAACTATATAAAATTGTATAGATATACAAAAAGGCAAGAACAACTGTATTAGAGAGAAAAAAGATCATAAAAAAACAGCACAAATGAGAGCAAGGCAAAGGGTTTGGGTCAAGCCTTTTTCCCGAAAGGCTTGCGGGGGTCAAGGGGGCAGA
>ERZ825525.1539-NODE-1539-length-19183-cov-4.882842_pt1 | contig 19183 bp, 18 predicted proteins | sample MGYA00519930_ERZ825525 | MGnify/ENA primary metagenome ERZ825525 (study PRJEB31778, sample SAMEA3449203) | human gut metagenome | biome: human gut; feature: human-associated habitat; material: faeces | place: United Kingdom | collected 2010/2012 ... | reverse complement strand
CCCTTTGGGAGAGGTGTCACCGCAGGTGACGGAGAGGGCGAGCCCGCTAAAGAAATACAAGAGAACATCATCACTTTGTCCGCGCTGCTTCGCTATATTTTGCACCCGGCGGCTGGTAAACTGGGGGCAAAACGGAGGTGAAGCGCATGAAACACAGCGGTCAGACCGTATTATGGGAGCTGTGGGCAGCACTGTGCCTGTGCACAGCGCTGGTGCTGCCGCCCGGCAGCCCGTGGCTGCACGAGCCGGCGCTTTTGTACCCGGGGCTTATGCTGGCGGCAGTGGTCCCTGCAGCGTGGGCGGTGTGGTGGATGGTGCCGCCGCAGCCGTTGCCGCCGGAGCAGCTGCTGGAGCCGGTGCAGCGACAGAGCCTTGCCGCGCTGTGTGGGACATAACAGCGGAAAAAACAAAAACCCCTGTGCCGGGTACCCGGTACAGAGGTTTTGTTCGTCAATCAAACTGCGCGATCAAGCGTTCTTGTTAGCACGCTTTGCCATACGGCTGATCTTGCGGCTGGCGGTGTTCTTCTTGATGACACCCTTAGCGCGAGCCTTGTCGATCGCGGAAACAGCAGCCAGGACGGTTGCGTCCTTGTCAGCGGCATTCGCATCGATGGCAGCGTCTGCCTTCTTGACGACTGTTTTCAGGTTGGTCTTAATGGCCTTGTTGTGAGCCTGCTCTGCAGCAGCCTGCACGACGCGGTCCTTCTGAGATTTGATGTTAGGCATTCGTTCCACCTCCTTGGCTACCTATAACAGCGCACCCTATGATACCATATTTCGCGTACCAGCGCAAGCGTTTTTTTGATTTTTGTTTGGAAAAGTTTTGTTCTTCCCATACTTTCCGGCAATAAGACGGGCTTTTGCCCCCAAAAAGGAACGGAGAGTGTGGAAAATGCGTACTACGGATATGGCTGACGAGCTGTTCAGCGGCGCGGCGCAGCCGCTGCCCGCAGGGGTGCGGCTGGCCACCGCCCGCCACGGCGGGGTGACAGTGACCCGGGTGGAGATCGCCCGCGAGGGGCTCAGCCGCCCCCGGGGCAGGTATGTGACGCTGGAAATGCCCAGCGTCAGCGTGCTGGACGAGCGGGACGCCGCCGTCATCGAGGTGTGCGCCCGGGAGCTGCGCGCCCTTTTGCCGCCGGAAGGGCCGGTACTGGTGCTGGGTGTGGGCAACCGCCGCATCACCGCCGATGCCCTTGGCCCGCGCACGGTGCAGCGCATCCTTGTCACCAGGGGCGCGGGCGCTGCCCCGCCGGTGCGGGGCTTGCGCCCGGTAGCAGCCGTTGCGCCCGGGGTGGCGTCAGCCACCGGGCTTTCGCTTCAGCAGCTGGCGGCGGCGCTGGTGGGGCAGCTGCACCCGGCGGCGGTGGTCTGCGTGGACAGTCTCTGCTCCGCCGAGGGACAGCGGCTGGGGCGCACGGTGCAGTTTTCGGACACGGGGCTCTACCCGGCGCAGGCCGACCACGCCCGCCACCTGACCCGGGACACCGTGGGCGTGCCGGTGGTGGCGGCGGGCATCCCTACCCTGATGCAGGCGCATGAGGGCGCAGACCTTGTGGTCACGCCCCGCGCACTGGACAGCGTTATCGCCCACGGCGCGGCTCTGCTGGCGGGCAGCGTCAACCGCGCCTTGCAGCCCCGCCTTACCGTGCAGCAGCTCTGCTGGCTGACAGGGTGAACGATTTAAAATGCGCTCCGCGGGGAAAGTTACTGCTTGCCTTCAGCGTGCAGGGACGCTCCGCTGGGCCAGAGGCAGGGAGGGGTGTTCCGATTCCCCCCTCCCTACCTCTGGACTCCACCCACCCCGCAACGGGTCAAGGGCTGCACGCCCTTAACAATCCTAAAGAAGAAGTCGAAGCACAAAAAAGCTAGCGCTGCGCCAGTCGGCGCTATCGCTTTAACGCTTTTTTCGCTTCTCCATCTATAGCCCCTCAGTCGCTGCGCGACAGCTCCCCCGAGGGGGAGCAAGCGCTCGCCCGCAGCGCCATGCTTTCGCAGAAAGCGGCGCTGCAAATGCCGTTTTCCGTTACGACCCCATCCGTGAAAATGGGGTTCAGAAACGCCCGCAGGCGTTTCTGAACCCCAAAATTTAAAATAGTTCTTCCGCTGACTATGCGCAAAGCGAACGCGGAGCGCATTTTAAATCTTTAAATCGTCAAAATCAAAAGCACCCCTCAAAAGAGAAAGAGAGTATCATCCCTTATGAAAATTGCGTGTATTTCCCTTGGCTGTCCGAAAAATCAGGTGGATCTGGATGTGATGGTGCACATCCTGCTGTCTGCCGGGCACGAGACCGTGGCCGATCTGGCTGAAGCCGATGTCATTCTTGTGAACACCTGCGGCTTTATCGAGAGCGCCAAGACCGAAGCCATTGAAAACATTCTGGAAGCCTGCGCCTACAAGCAGCAGAACCCGAACCTGAAGGTCATCGTTACCGGGTGCTTGGCCGAGCGCTACCGCAGCCAGATCGAGGAAGAGATTCCCGAGGTGGACGCTGTTGTGGGCTGCGCTTCCAACAAGGCCATTGACACCATCGTGGAGCGGCTGTTCCACGGCGAGGATCATCTGGAAAGCTACGGCGCCAAAAAGGACTTCCCGCTGGGCGGCAAGCGCGTCATCGGCACGCCCGCCCACTATGCGTACTTAAAGATCGCCGAGGGCTGCAACAACCGCTGCCATTACTGCGCTATCCCGGGCATCCGCGGCCCGCTGCACAGCCGCGATATGGCCGACTGCGTAGCCGAAGCCCGCTGGCTGGCGGGTGAGGGCGTGAAGGAGCTTATTGTTGTGGCGCAGGATCCCACCGCCTACGGCGAGGACTGGGGCAAGCCCGGCAGCATCTGTGAGCTTCTGGATAAGCTGAACAAGGTGCCGGGGCTGGAATGGATCCGCATCATGTACGCCTACCCGGAGCGCATCACCGATGAATTTATTGCCGCCATGAAGCGCAACGAGAAGGTGGTGCCTTACCTCGACCTGCCCATCCAGCACTGCAACGATACCATCCTCAAGAACATGAACCGCCGCTCCAACCGCGCAGAGCTGCTGGAGGTCATCGGCAAGCTGCGCCGTGAGATCCCCGGCATCACCCTGCGCACCACCTTGATCGCGGGCTTCCCCGGCGAGACCGAGGAGCAGTTCGAGGATCTGTGCAACTTCGTCAAGGAGGTGCAGTTCGACCGTCTGGGCTGCTTTGCCTACTCTGCCGAGGAGAACACCGTGGCCGCCAAGATGGACGGCCAGATCGAGCAGGAGGTCAAGGACAAGCGCGCCGAGCTGGTGATGCAGATCCAGACCGGCATCATGGCGCAGAAGCAGGCTGAAAAGGTAGGTCAGACCGTGCACGTTCTGTGTGACGGCATCGACGAGGAAAACGGCCTGTACCTCTGCCGCACCACCGGCGATGCGCCGGAGGTGGACGGCTGCGTCTGCGTTTCCAGCGAGGAACCGCTGTACCCCGGCCAGTTCTATGATGTGCTGGTAGAGGACAGCGACCTTTACGATCTGTATGGTACGGTCGTAAAATAACGAATTGGAGGATAAAACCTATGAATCTGCCCAATAAGCTTACCCTGACCCGCATCATTCTGGTGCCGGTGTTCATGATCTTTGTGTCTCTGACTGGTCTGGACGGCATCGTGGACGGTACATTCAACGCCGCCTTCTACCTGCTGGCAGGCATCGTGTTTGCCGCTGCCAGCTTCACCGACTTTCTGGACGGCCATCTGGCACGCAAGTGGCACATGGTCACCGATTTCGGCAAGTTTGCCGACCCGCTGGCTGACAAGCTGCTGACCACCGTGGCCTTCATCTATATGTTGCGGGATGGTGTGTGCAGCCCGGTGGTGCTGTGCATCATTCTGGCACGTGAGTTTGCGGTGTCCGGTCTGCGCATGGTGGCCGCCGGTGCCAAGGACGGCAAGGTCATCGCCGCCAATATGTGGGGCAAGGTAAAGACCGTTTTGCAGATGCTGAGCATCATCTTCTACTTCTTCGGCACTGCCCTGAGCTACCGCGGCACGGTGGAAAGCGTTTCCATCGTGGTGGTGATCTCCATCGCCCTGTGTTGGCTGGTGGCTGCTGTGACCGCCATCTCCGGCATCAAGTACCTGTGGGATAACCGCAGCTTTATCAACACTGCAAAATAAAAATGTGGAAAATAAAGGCTGCTGCACCTCACCGTGCAGCGGCCTTTTGCTTGTGTGGGACGATTTGGAATGCCCTCCGCTTGCGCTCTGGGCATATTCAGCGGAAAATTATTTTTAATTTCGCGTTTGTCGCGCTCTGCGGAGCGCTCCAAACGCTATTTTCACGGAGAGGGGTTTGGAACGAACTCCCTCAGTCAAAACCTATCGGTTTTGACAGCTCCCTCTGGGAGGGAGCCTTTGGCATGGCGGGAAAGTCTCCGGTTTTGCCAAGGGCCCCATCTCAGAGGGGGCTGTCGCCGTAGGCGACTGGGGGAGTTTTATCCCCCGCAGCGCCGCGCTTTCGCAGAAAGCGGCGCTGCAAATGCAGTTTTCGGTTGCGACCCCTCTCGTGAAAATGCAATGCTGGAGCGTCCGCAGACGCTCCGGCATTGCTCTATTAAAAATAATTTTTCCGCTGAACATGGCTAGAGCGTAGCGGAAGCCATTTTAAATCGTGTTTTGACGGCTGTCAGGAAAGCATCGCGCTTTCCTCCACCTTGTCCAGCACAGCCAGCTGCAAGGCGTTCAGCATACTGCGCTGTGCGCCGTAGGTGTCGGTGTAGGAGCTGTTGGCGCTGTCGATCTGCTCCTGTGTGGGGGTGATGTCCAGCTGCTCCGCAATGGCCTGAAAGACCAGATCCTGCTTGGCCAGATGCTCAAAGTAGGCGTCAGAATCTGCCAGCATCGCGTTGGCATCGGCGTAGCCCTTGGCCTGTGCGTAGGCGTCCAGCTCCATGCCGTACTGGGTAGCAAGCTGAGAGTGATAGTTCAGGAACATACGGATGTAGTAGCTGGTGATCTGGGTGGGGATCTCCTTGAAGGTGGCGTTATTGAGCAGATAGTCCATCACGGCGTTGTCCAGATTGTTGGCGTACAGGGCGCTGTCAAAGTACTGGCGCAGGGCGTCTGCGGTGTGCAGATCGTCGCTGGCGGCAAAGTTCGTCTCCACCCACTCGTCGGTCAGGGTGGGCACAACGCTCTGGGTGATGGCGTTCAGTGTCACGCTGAACACGGCTTCCTTGCCGCTGAGGGTGATGGTGTTGCCCTCGGCGTCGGTGGAGTCGCCGTAGCCCTCCGGGAAGGTGACGGTCACATCAAAGGTGTCACCGATATTGTGGCCGATGATCTGATCCTCGAAGCCGTCAATGAAGGTGTGGCTGCCCAGCGTCAGGTCATAGCCGGTGGCAGTGCCGCCGGTAAAGGCTACGCCATCCACCGCGCCGGAATAGTCGATGTTCACAGTGTCGCCGCTCTGGGCTGCCCGGCCGGTGATGTTCTGGGTGGTGGCGTACTGGTTCAGCAAAGTGTCGATCTGGGTCTGGATCTCGGTCTCGGTGGGCTCAATGTCTGCCTTAGAAAGCGGCAGCGCGGATACATCATCCGGCAAGGTCACATAGTCCAGTGCGCGGATGCCGGTCCAGTGGCCGTTATCGTCCAGCCCCTCAGAATAATCGAAGCTGGAATAATCGAAATCCGACACCTTGCCGTAGATGGACACGCTTGCGCCGGATGCGGCAGAGGATGCCGTGGTGCCGCCCTGCTTTTTGAGCAGCATAAAGCAGGCCGCAGCTACGCACAGCACAGCAGCCACCGCGCACAGCACACACAACAGGATCTTGGTAATGCGTTTCAAAAGAGATACCTCCTAAAAATAGCAGACCGTTTTCACGGAGAATGCAAATATCATACCATCCTATTATAACGGAAAAATGCGAAAAGAAAAGATTTTTGCTAAAATTCCACAAATGCCGCCCGGCACAGGTATCACTTTTGCCCGCTTTGGGACGGGAAATGCCGCAAAACCGGTGGAAATACCCGGACGGTTCTGTTACAATAAAACTGTATGAGCCTTTCCCTGCGGGGGAAAGCCTTTTGCTGAAATTGGAGGATAAAACCATGGATTACAATAAAGCAGCTCTGGAAATGCACGAGACCCACAAGGGAAAGGTGGGCATCGTGAGTAAGGTGGAGGTCGCCACCCGTGACGACCTGTCCACCGCCTACACCCCCGGTGTGGCCGAGCCCTGCCGCAAGATCAAGGAAAACCCCGACGATGTGTATAAGTACACCTTCAAGGGCAACATGGTAGCCGTTGTCTCCAACGGCACTGCCGTGCTGGGTCTGGGCGATATCGGCCCGGAAGCCGGTCTGCCGGTCATGGAGGGCAAGGCTGTGCTGTTCAAGGAGTTCGGCGGCGTGGATGCCTTCCCCATCTGCATCGACGCCCACGACGCCGCCAGCGTGATCGCCGCCTGCAAGGCTATTGCGCCCACCTTTGGCGGCATCAATCTGGAGGATATCAAGAGCCCGGAGTGCTTCGAGATCGAGGAGACCTTGGAGCGGGAGCTGGACATCCCCGTGTTCCACGATGACCAGCACGGCACCGCCATCGTGGTCACCGCTGCTCTCATCAACGCCCTGCGGGTGGTGAATAAGAAGATGGAGGACGTGCACATCGTCCTGAACGGCCCCGGCGCTGCCGGTACCGCCATCATCAAGATGCTCATGACCGCCGGTGCCAAGGACATCGTGGCGGTAGATCAGTTCGGCACCCTGTACAAGGGCTGCAACAGCGCCGAAGCACACAAGAACTGGCTGGGCGAGGTGACCAACCCCCGCCAGATCAAGGGCGGTCTGAAGGAAGCGCTGGAAGGCGCAGACGTGTTCATCGGCGTGTCCCGCCCCGGCATCCTGACCACCGAGCTGTGCAAGACCATGAACAAGGACGCCATTGTCTTTGCCATGGCAAACCCCACCCCGGAGATCATGCCGGATGAAGCCAAGGCGGGCGGCGTGCGCGTGATGGCAACCGGTCGTTCTGATTATCCAAACCAGATCAACAACGTGCTTGTATTCCCTGGTATTTTCCGTGGTGCGCTGGATGCGAAGGCAAAGGCAATCACAGAGGAGATGAAGATTGCGGCAGCCAAGGCAATTGCTTCGATCGTAACAGATGAGGAATTAAATGAGGAGTATATCATTCCGGGTGCTTTTGATGAGAGAGTGGCAAAGGTCGTTGCCAAGGCAGTATCGGATGAGGCAAAGAAGCTCGGAATCGTAAAGGAATAAGATAGTTGTAAAGATGCGGGAGGTGTGCAGATGGACGGAATGAGTCAGAAGCTCGAACAGGTGCAGGCGGAAGTAAATAAAGTGATCAAGGGCAAGGAGGATGTTGTAAAGAAGGTTCTTGCTGCCGTGATTGCAGGCGGACATATTCTGATGGAGGATATTCCGGGTGTAGGTAAGACGACGCTTGCAACAACCTTTGCAAAGAGTATGTCAATGCACTATAAGCGTGTGCAGTTTACGCCGGATGTACTGCCGAGTGATATCCTGGGATTTTCCATGTATAACTCTGCCACCAAGGAGTTTGAATACCGGGAAGGTGCGGTATTTACGAATCTGTTCTTAGCGGATGAGATTAACCGAACCTCGCCGAAGACACAGTCCGCATTGCTTGAAGTTATGGAAGAAAAAACGGCGACGGTTGACGGTGTGACCCGGCCGTTGCCAGATCCATTTGTCGTAATCGCAACAGAGAATCCATATGGTTCTTCTGGTACGCAGATGCTGCCGGAATCCCAGCTTGACCGTTTTATGGTGTGTTTGTCCATGGGGTATCCAAGTCATGCAGATGCAGTGGCAATTCTGAAAGGAAATGCAGGGAAACCACTTTCGAAGGTGCAGGAAGTCATCTCGATGGAAGAGGTGCTTGCGTTGCGTGCGATGACAAATGATCTCTATGTGAAAGATGAAATCTATGAGTATATTGTAAATCTGGTGGAGGCAACCCGGACGATGGAGATCTTTTCGATGGGAGCCAGCCCGCGAGGTACGATCGCACTTTTGCGTATGGCAAAGGCAATGGCAGTGATCGACGGCAGAGATTATGTCTGTGCCAAGGATGTGCAGGATGTAGCGCGTGATGTATTAGGACATCGAGTGAAGCTGTCAGCACGTGGAAAGGCACAGGGTATCACAATGCAGCAGGCGATCGGAATGGTGATCGCAAATGTTACAGCACCGAGGGTATAAGGATTGGCAGAATATATTGTTCGGATAATTGGATATGGGTTATTGCTCTTTGTAAATGGGATGATCTACTATTTTCTGCATAGCCAGTTTTATTTTCTGGTGCTTGTGCTGATGGTGGCTGGACCAATCCTTTCCGCAATGTCGGTATGGGTATTGCGGCATTATTTGCAGGTAGAGATTCATCATGCGCAGGATTCCTATGGGGTACAGGGGGAGACTGCGTATTTTACGATACAGATCAAAAATCCAACGTGGTTTGTCTCGCTGGATACGAAGCTGATCGTAAATGTGGAGAACACTCTGATGGAGACGATCGGGCAACAGGTATTTTCCGTGCCGGTACATGCGGGAAAAGGATATACCCTTACGCTTCCGGTTGTGGCGACGTATCCGGGACTGTTAAAGATCAGTGTGTCACGTGTGTATATCAAAGATCTGATGGGATTTTTTCGATTGAAGAAAAACGTGGAGCAGACGGCGGAGCTTAGTATCCTGCCGCGGGCTGTGACGGATATCGCATATGAAAAGACGGCACTTGAACAGGGCATGTTGGAGAGCGAGGAAAGCTCAAAACGGGGCAATGATTTCTCTGACGTGCAGGAAGTCCGGGAGTATATTCCGGGCGATAAGCTGATGAGTATCCATTGGAAGCTGTCGGCAAAGCGGGATATCCTGATGGTGAAGGATCGCGTGAGTATGTCGGATCACCAGCTTGTGATCGTGCCGGAGCTTTTTATCGATCAACCGGTGAATCTGGCGGCGATTCTGACGATGACGTATTCCGTGATTCTGGAACTGATACAGGAGCAGACGACCGTGCGGCTTTTGTATTGGAGTACAAACCGCTATGAATATGAAGATGTGAGGATTGATTATAAGGAAGAACTAGATGCGGCGTTTGCCCGTTTGTATTATGAGAAGGCATATAAGAATCCGAGTGAAGCGGCAGATCATATGGCACTGGTGTACCCGGAAATGCATGCATATCTGCATGTATTTAGTGATGGACAGGGTGCGCAGATGCAGGTGCGGGAAAATGAGTAGGTTATAATATGGCAAAAAAGAAACATGCAGATACAATTGAATCGATGGAACTGTGCGAGGGTGTGTACCTGCAGGAGGAATTCTTCGAGAAGAAGGAAAACCGGGTGCTTACTCTGTTGTTGAAGGGCTTCATTGTCTATCTTCTTTCGATGGGAAGTATCGGTTTTTATCTGACGGCATTTGACATTTCGTTTCATGTCGGGCTTTGCCATGCTTTGATTTTACTGACATCGCTTGGCTGTGCAATGTTGTATTACCGATTGATGGTGGAAAACCTCGGTTATCTGTTTTTGTTTGTCACCTTTGCATTTCTGGTATTTACATTCCGCGATTACATCAACAGTGGATTTTATGCGATCGTGAACATCACGGTCGATAATGCAGCCCAGTATTTCGATGTGGATATTCAGAGGTTATATGAGGAGAAAATTGGCAACCGGTATGTGACAGTCACGTTTGTGGCACTCTTTATCGGTATTGTGCTTGACATCTTATTAAATGTCTATATTTCCCGACGGATGCAGTATGTGACGGCAATCGTGATTATCATGTGTCTGAATCTGATTCCGCTTTATCTGACGATGGAGCCGGATCTGTTGTATGTGCTTATGATGCTTGCCGGTGTGGCTATGGCGATTATATTTAAGGCGGGAAAGCATTACAGTCCGCAGGTATCAGTCAAGCGGAGCAATGCACAGTTTCAGGTGCAGGGAAAAAAGAAAAAAGAGGTTGCCTATGTCTATGACGTGAAAGCAATGGTGCAGGCAGGGGTACTGGCGGTAGTTACTGCAATACTGGTCGTGACGGCGGCAAGCAGCTTTCGCCCGAAGGAGTCATTTAATGTCGGATACACCGGAAACAAATATAAAGATCTGACAATGGCGGCGATGTCGACGTTACTGGTCGACGGTTTTGAGGGCTTGTATCACAGAACTGGTACCAACGGCGGTGTTGGAGGTGGAAAGCTGGGAGAGGTTTCTACGGTTTATCTGGATAACCAGACCGATCTGGTTGTGAAGATGGCACCATATACATCAAACCGGATCTACCTGAAATCTTTTACTGGCGTCCGATATAACCCATATGCGAACGAGTGGACACCGATGAGTGAAATCCGGAATTATGATGGCATGGACACGAGTGCGGAGGTAAGATCGCTGAAAGAACAATACGAGGAGAACCGTGAGGGCAGTGCCAAAGCAACGATGGAGATTCAGTGTGTGGGTGTGTATCCTCAGTTGTATCAGCCGTATTATACTGCGGACGCAGAAGCGATACGGAACGGTTATACGATCACCTATTATCCGCGTGTGGCAGGAAACCGTGCATCCGTGACGTCAGAGTCTGTGGCGTATAATGATATGGATCTGTATGTGCCGGAGGAGAATTTAGAGGCGGTGTCACAGGTTGCATCGGAGCTTGGAACAATCGGAACGACAGATCATGTGATCGAGGAACTGAAAAATTATTATCAGGAGAATTATCCGTATACCGTCCGTCCGGGAAAGACACCAAAGAAAAAGGATTTTGTCAACTATTTCCTGTTGGAAAATAAGAAAGGCTATTGTTCTTATTTTGCAAGTGCGGCGGTGCTGATCTTCCGATACATGGGAATTCCGGCACGGTATGTGGAAGGTTATGCGATTGATTACGATCAGATATTAAGTGGCGAGCTGGTCGATGGCGCGGATTATGCAGATTATTATGATGGCTATTCTGAGATTGGTGAGACTGCATATGTAAAAGTGGATGTGACTGATGCCGATGCACATGCATGGGTGGAGGTGTACGATCCGGTAATCGGCTGGTATCCGGTGGATGTGACACCGTCGTCAAGCGACGATGAGGATATCACGAATTTCTGGGATGAGTTTGCAGATTTCATGGGCGGCGACGAAAGTGGTTCCGATACGGTTACAGAGAATGGAAATGCACTGACGATTCCGGACAATCTGATGCGGAATATCGTGTATGGACTGGCTGTGATCGCTGCTGGATTTGTTGTATTTCTGCTTGGAAAACAGTTTGTACTATGGATGTTATTCTATATCCGATTTGCCAAAGCTTCCTATAATGATAAGCTGATCTTATATTACAGCCGGATGGTGAAACGTTACGAGAAACGGCATACGGAGTTTGCAACATGTAAAAACTATGAGAATCAAATCCAATATATGCTTACCCATATGGCACAGGGAGAGGCGAGAACAGAGTTGGAACCGCAAGCCGGAACAGTAATTGAAATCTTGAATATCGCGGGCTTCTCGAATCAGTCCGTGGAAGAAGCAACCTATAAAAAGACGCAGGAATATCTGAAGAAACTGCGGCGGGCAGTGGGGAAGTAGACGTACAATAAAAATGTGCGTCTTTTTTTCTAAATTTTTCTAATTTTCCTCGAAAACCTATTGACTTTGTAGGAATTGAGTAGTAATATCTTCTCAACGAATACATACTATTCCTACTAAATAGGTATGAAATGTAGGAAATGGCAAAAATAGAAACGAAAAAGAAAAGGAGAAAACAAAGATGAAGATTGCAAAACAGTTAACTGAATTGATTGGAAATACTCCGCTTCTGGAGCTTACAAATTACGAGAAGGAGCAGGACTTGAAGGCAAAGATCGTAGTCAAGCTTGAGTACTTCAACCCACTTGGAAGTGTGAAGGACCGTGTTGCAAATGCGATGATCGAGCAGGGAATCAAGGATGGCAAGATCAATCAGGATACGATCATTATTGAGCCGACAAGCGGTAACACCGGAATCGGTCTTGCATTTGTATGTGCGGCAAAGGGACTGCATCTGATTCTGACGATGCCGGATACGATGAGTGTGGAGCGTCGGAAGATCGTAGGTGCACTTGGAGCAGAAATCGTCCTGACACCTGGACGCGATGGCATGAAGGGCGCAATCGCCAAGGCAGAGAGTCTGAAGGAGGAATATGGAAATGCATTTATTCCACAGCAGTTTGAGAATGCTGCAAATCCAGCCATCCATAAGGCAACGACAGCACAGGAGATCTGGAATGATACAGACGGACAGGTTGACATCTTCGTATCAGCCGTAGGTACAGGCGGAACCGTAACAGGAACCGGACTTGGGCTGAAAGAGAAAAATCCGGATGTGAAGGTGGTTGCAGTAGAGCCTGCAAGCTCCCCGGTTCTTTCCGGAGGAAAGCCGGGTCCACATAAGATTCAGGGTATCGGTGCCGGATTCGTACCAGATGTGCTTCGTATGGATATCTTAGATGAGATCATCCCGGTAGAAAACGATGCAGCATTTGAGACATCCAGAGATGTAGCAAGAACCGATGGCGTACTCGTTGGTATCTCTTCCGGAGCTGCACTGTTCGCTGCAACCGAGCTTGCAAAGCGTCCGGAGAATGAAGGAAAGACAATCGTTGTATTGCTTCCGGATACCGGGGAGAGATATTTATCAACTTCACTCTTTGTATAAAAAAGGAACATTATGAAGAAAAAACTGATGCTCGGACTCCTTGCATTTGCGCTCCTTCTGACCGGATGCGGAAAGCAGGAGGACGGGACAATCCGAATTACAAATGTGTCATATGATCCGACGCGGGAATTCTATGAAGCATATAATCAGATGTTCGAGGAACATTATCAGGATACATATGGCGAGACTGTGGAGGTGATCCAGTCGCATGGTGGTTCCGGTGCACAGGCGCGATCCGTCGTGGAGGGCTGTAATGCGGATGTTGTAACACTCGCACTCGAACATGATATTACACTGATCCAGAATACCGGATTGATCGATGCGGGATGGAAAGAGGAATTCAGCGATGATTCCTCTCCATATACATCGACCATCGTATTCCTTGTAAGAAAGGGTAACCCGAAGCAGATTCAGGACTGGGACGATCTGATCCGCGAGGATGTGGAAGTCATCACACCCGATCCGAAGAGCAGCGGTGGTGCCTGCTGGAATTTCTTGGCAGCACTTAGTTATGCGAAGACCGTATATAAGGAAGAAACGGAGCAGCAGGATTTCATGCGGAAGCTATACAGCCGGGTTTCTGTCATGGATTCCGGAGCCAGAGGTGCAACAACGACATTCGTGGAGAACAAAAAAGGCGATGTGCTTGTGGCATGGGAGAATGAGGCAATCACAATCCAGAATTCTTATGCCGGTGAATATGAGATCATCAATCCTTCCGTCAGTATACTGGCACAGCCGAGTGTGGCAATCGTCGATGACAATGCAGATGCCAACGGCACGCAGGAAGTAAGCAGGCAGTATCTTGAATATCTGTGCAGTGATGAGGCACAACGGTTGATCGGAACCTATGGATATCGTCCGGCCGATGCAGAAATCCTGAAGGAATATGCAGATAAATTTGATCTGACTATCGATCTGTGGAGTATCGATGACTTTGGCGGATGGGACAACGCCTATGAAACGTATTTCGATGATGGTGCATTGTTCGATCAGATCTATAACCATTCGTAGAGGAAAGAGTACAAAAGCGATGAAGAAAGCAAAAAAGACGCGTGTGATTCCGGGATATCATCTGACATTTGGAATCGTAATTACATTATTATCCCTGATCGTACTGATCCCGCTTGCATCGGTGCTTGTCTATGCACTGAAGCTTTCGCCGGGGGAGTGGTTCCGGCTTATCATGAAGGAAAATGTGAGAAATGCATTTCTGACAAGTGTTGGATGTTCCTTCCTGGCAGCTGTGATCAATACCGTGTTTGGATTGATCCTTGCATGGACACTTGTCAAATATGAGTTTCCGGGGAAGAAGCTGTTAGATGGATTCATCGAGCTGCCGTTTGCGCTTCCGACTGCGGTTGCAGGTATCACGCTTTCAAAGCTTTTTACGGACAGTGGATTTTACGGGAAGATATTCGCGAAGCTTGGAATCCGGATCGCTTATACGAAGGCAGGACTTGTGATTGCTCTGATCTTTGTCGGAATCCCGTTTGTTGTGCGGGCGGTGCAGCCGGTATTAGAGAAGATGGACGGACAGTATGAGGAAGCAGCATTCATGCTTGGCGCAAGCCGCAGGAAAACATTTCTTGCTGTGATCCTTCCGGAGTTACGACCGGCACTGCTGACCGGATTCGGGCTGGCATTCGCCAGAGGCATCGGAGAGTACGGAAGTGTCATCTACATATCGGGAAACAGCGCGAAGGACAAGACGCAGGTCATCTCGTATGTGATCATGCAGAAGCTTGGAATGATCGATTATGAGAGCGCCACAGCGATTGCACTGCTGATGCTAATTATATCGTTTGTATTGTTGTTATTTATCAATATCGTTCAGGCGAGACAATCTGCCAGAACGAATCTGCTTTAATTAGTGTCCATGGGACGAAGTCCCATATTAGGATGACGCTGACAATCTGCCGCCGAACGGATGTGAGGGGCGATACATTAGGAAGGAGGAACCAGCATGAGTGAAAATGAGAAATTAGAGCGAAGCAGACGCCGGACAAAAATCATACTGATCACGATTACGGTACTGTTTATCGTGTTGATGCTGGTTGTGCCATTACTTTCTGTAATCGTCAATTCCCTGCGGGAGGGATTCACATTTTACATTGAGTCAATCTCGACAGAATATGTGCGTCACTCGCTACTTGTGACGCTGCTTGCAACCGGCATTGCGGTTGTAGTGAATACGATATTCGGAATCTGCGCCGCATGGCTGCTCACGAAGTTTTCCTTCCGGGGCAATCAGATTCTTGCAACTTTGATTGATATCCCATTTTCGATATCGCCGGTCATCGTAGGACTTGCCTACCTGATGACCTTCGGCAGACTTGGATGGTTCTACCCGGTGCTCCGGGCGTTTAATCAGCATTTTGGAACGGATGTGAGAATCGCATTTGCAATTCCGGGCGTAGTGCTCGCCACAGTATTTGTCACATTTCCGTTTGTCTCAAGAGAAATCATCTCGGTATTAAATGTACAGGGAAAGGATGAGGAAGAAGCCGCTGCACTGATGGGCGCAAAGGGATTCACGATATTTCGAAAGATCACATTCCCACATATGAAATGGGGACTGATCTACGGCATCATCCTCTGTACGGCGCGGGCACTGGGAGAGTTCGGTGCGGTGAATGCGCTCTCGAAGACGAGAGGCGAGACATTCACCCTGCCGCTTGAGATCGATGCCCTGTATATGTCAGGCACGAAGACCTCGATCACCGCGGCATTTGCGGTATCTTCGATTCTTGTGATCTTAGCGATCATCTTACTGATCGCAAGAAATATTATCGAGCATAGAGGAAAAGAGAAGGAGCCGAAAGGAACAAGGTAGAGACTATGTATGTGGAAATGAAAAATATCTATAAAAAATATGGTGATTTCCTTGCATCGGACAATGTGAGCTTCGGCGTCGAGAAAGGAAAGCTGGTCGCGCTGCTTGGACCATCCGGAAGCGGAAAGACAACACTTCTTCGGATGATCGCAGGACTGGAGAATCCAAATGAAGGTGATATATTTATTGACGGCAAACGCGTCAATGATATCCCGGCGTCAAAACGTGGAATCGGATTCGTATTTCAAAGCTATGCGCTGTTTCGTTATATGACGGTATATGAAAATGTAGCATTTGGATTGGAGCTTCAGAAGATGCCGAAGAAACAGATTAAGGAACGTGTGACCGGGGCTGTTATCGCTGACCGGACTTGCCGGCATGGAGAAGCGGTATCCGAATCAGCTATCCGGTGGACAGCGGCAGCGGGTGGCATTCGCCAGAGCATTAGCTCCGAATCCACAGGTACTGTTGTTGGACGAACCATTTGCAGCGATTGACGCGAAGGTGCGGACCGAGCTTCGGACATGGTTAAAAGAGATGGTTACAAAGCTTGGTATCACAAGTATCTTCGTCACACATGATCAGGATGAGGCGGTCGAGGTTGCGGATGAGATTATCATCACGAACCACGGCGTGGTTGAGCAGATGGGAACACCGCTAGAGATCTACAAATCCCCGGATACCCCATTTGTGGCACAGTTTATCGGACGGTCATCTGTAGTGGAAGATTATGACCGGCTGAAAGGATTTGAACGAATCCCACATGCAGACAAGGCGGTGATCCGGCCGGAGTTCGTGAAGATCTCGAAGAGTGGAAAGCTCGATCAGTATATCAGTGCTGCGGAGCTTGGGACGGTCAAGGAAGTGATCTTCAAGGGAAACCGCATGGATGTGGTTGTGGACATCAACGGAATTGAGTTAACCGGTGAGCGGTCGCTCGAAAAAGATCTCGTATCCGTCGGGGAGACGGTACATGTGCTGATCTACCGGTTATATGTATTTGATGAAGAAAAGACGTATTTGTTAGAGAATAAAGAGATGCAGGAGCAGGATGTATTCTACATCTAGTGCAAAGGAAAACTGGAAGGGAGTCGCTTATGAATATCGAGAACACAGAGCTTCTTCATACGGACGTGCTGATCATCGGTGGCGGAACCGCCGGATGCTATGCGGCACTTACCGTAAGGGAGAATTCCGATTACAAGATCATCATAGCGGAAAAGGCGAACATCAAGCGGAGCGGATGCTTAGCTGCCGGTGTCAACGCAATCAATGCTTATATTGTGAAGGGCAGAAAGCCGGAAGATTATGTGGACTACGCGAAGAAGGACGCGGACAACATCGTACGGGAGGATCTGCTGCTCACGATGTCCGAGGGGTTGAACCGTGTGACGGCGAAGATGGAACAGCTTGGACTGGTCATCTTAAAAGATGAAGATGGAGAGTACGTTGCCAGAGGCAACCGGAACATCAAGATTAACGGTGAGAACATGAAACCGCTTCTCGCATCGGCAGTGGAAGCGCTTCCGGATGTCACGATCTTAAACCGGGTGAATATCACTGATTACTTAATCGAAGATAATGAGATCAAAGGTGCGATTGGATTTTCCATCGAAGAGCACAAAGCCTATGTGATCCGGGCGAAGAAAGTGCTTTGTGCAACCGGTGGTGCGGCTGGCCTGTACCGACCGAACAATCCGGGATTTTCAAGACATAAGATGTGGTACCCGCCATTTAATACCGGAGCGGGATTCGCGATGGGGATCCTCGGTGGTGCCGAGATGACAACGTTCGAGATGCGGTTTATCGCCCTTCGTTGTAAGGACACGATCGCACCGACCGGAACCATCGCACAGGGCGTTGGCGCGAAACAGGTCAATGCACTTGGTGAGGTATATGAGACAAAATACGGACTGACGACTTCCGAGCGTGTGTATGGCACGGTGATGGAGAATTTGCAGGGCAGAGGTCCTTGTTATCTTCGTACCGAAGGTATTTCAGAGGAACAGAACGAATCGCTGAAAAAGGCGTATTTGAACATGGCACCGAGCCAGACGCTGAAATGGCTAGAATCCGGCAGGAAGCCGAGTGAGCAGAATGTTGAGATCGAAGGAACCGAGCCGTATATTGTAGGCGGACATACCGCGAGTGGCTACTGGGTTGACACGAACCGCCAGACGACAATCAATGGATTATATGCAGCCGGGGATGTGGCAGGTGGATGTCCACAAAAATATGTGACAGGCGCGATGGTCGAGGGAGAGATTGCGGCGAAGCATATCGTACAGATGCTTGACGAGCAGGCAGGTACATCGGATGAGAGATCCGCAGATGAGACATTCGATGCAAAGCTTCAGACGGTTGTGGATGATAAGATCACCGAATACAGCCATTACCTGAACAATCCATCCGGGATGTTTACAACAGAGGCACTTGAGGAAGCAATGCAGAAGGTCATGGATAATTATGCAGGCGGAATCTCCACCCATTACCAGTTCAACGCGAAGCAGTTAGAGCTGGCAAAGCAGAAGATCAGGCAGCTGCAGGAGCTTCTGCCAGATGTGAAGGCGGACGACATGCACGAGTTGATGTTTGTCTATGAGCTGAGGGAGCGATTGGTTGTATGCTTATCCGTGATTGCGCATCTTGAGGCAAGAAAAGAGACACGCTGGCACAGCTTCGCAGAGAATCTGGATTATCCGGAGAAGAGCGATGCGTGGTTAAAATATGTAAACTCCAGATACGAGGACGGCGAGATTAAAATCATCTTCCGTGACTTAGTAGGAAGGGAGGAAGCTTATGAGCATCTTCATTGATAAAGAAAAATGTAAGAAATGTGGCAAATGTGCAGCTGTCTGTCCGGGCAGCCTGATCGGTAAGAATCCGGATGGAACCGCATGCATGCGCTACCCGAAAGACTGCTGGGGCTGTTCTTCGTGCATCAAGGAATGTAAATTCGGGGCGATCGCCTTATACCTTGGCGCAGACATTGGCGGCATGGGAAGTAAGATGACCGTGAATGCAGAGGACGGCAAGCTTTATTGGAACATCGAGAAACGGGACGGCACGACCGAACAGGTTGTGATCAACCAGAAAGAATCGAACAAGTATTAGATCGAAAGGAAGGTACAAGAGGATGGGACAGTTATCACATCTGGATGAATTGGAAGCAGAAGCGATTTACATTATCAGAGAAGTGGCAGCCGAGTGTGAGAAGCCAGTTATGCTTTATTCCATCGGAAAGGACAGCTCCGTTATGCTGCATCTGGCGATGAAAGCATTTTACCCGGAGAAGCCACCATTTCCGTTCCTGCATGTCAACACGACATGGAAGTTCAAGGAGATGATCGAGTTCCGCGATTACATGGCGAAGAAGCTCGGAATCGAGATGATCGAGTATATCAACGAGGAAGGCGTAAAGCAGGGCATCAATCCATTTGATCATGGCAGTGCTTACACAGACATCATGAAGACACAGGCGTTGAAGCAGGCACTTGACAAATACGGATTTACCGCAGCCTTTGGTGGCGGCAGAAGAGACGAGGAGAAATCAAGAGCCAAAGAGCGTATCTTCTCCTTTAGAAATGAGCATCACGCATGGGACCCGAAGAACCAGAGACCGGAGA
>ERZ825525.1534-NODE-1534-length-19250-cov-21.728836_pt1 | contig 19250 bp, 21 predicted proteins | sample MGYA00519930_ERZ825525 | MGnify/ENA primary metagenome ERZ825525 (study PRJEB31778, sample SAMEA3449203) | human gut metagenome | biome: human gut; feature: human-associated habitat; material: faeces | place: United Kingdom | collected 2010/2012 ... | reverse complement strand
TATCGCTCATGGTTTCTGTGCTGGTATTGCTGAAATGGACATGAACCTTGTAGGTCGTCTTGCCGATTTTCTTTACCATCGCTGGCGTGTTTTCCGGCGCTCTGGCCGCAGCAGCGGCGTCTGCCATCTGCATAGTACGGGGTTCTTTGTTCATAGCGCTCCTTTCTCCGAACGGGTCTGTGCCGCCCGGTAAAAAATCAATCGTGCTTACTGTTTACAATGTCTTTTGCTGCCTGTCGGGTGACACCGGCATTTTCTTCCCGGAAATTCTTCCCGTCAAAGAGGATCGGCGCACACCGTTCCAAAATACGGTCATAGATACGGGCGTGGGCCAGATCAGGCGGATTTTTCAGCTCGGACAGTTTCAAGTTTGTTGTGATAATCATGGGTCTTCGGCTGCGATAGCGGCTGTCGATGACGAAAAACATCTGCTCCATAGCATATTCGGTACTGCGCTCTACACCCAGATCGTCAATGATAAGCAGGTCATATTCGTCAAAGCTGGCAATAAACTCTGACCTGTCCTCAGAGAACATCCCTGTCAGGCGGTTCAGAATGGTGGGGAAGTTCGTCATCAGCACCGGCACATCCTGGTCAAGTAGAGCGTTGGCAATACATCCGGCGAAAAAAGACTTGCCGGTTCCCACATCTCCAAACAGTAAAAGCCCGATATTGCTCTTATATGCCTCTTTCCAGTTCTCCACATAGGCATGAGCCTTGTCCATCAATGGGTTTTGCCTGTTATCATTGGAAAATGTGTAGTCGTACAGATAACGGTCTTGCAGGCCCTGTGCCTTTCGGCGTTTGATACGCTCCATGCGGCGCTGCCGTTCTTCAGCAGCCTTGCGCTGCTCCTCAGCCTCCCGCTGGCACTGGCAGATGCAGTGCGGCATAAAGTAGCCGGATTTCCCGAAGCATGGCACAACGGTCTGCCTCTGGCCGCCGCATTTCTTACAGTGAATGAGCCCGTCTGACGGGTCTATATACTCGTCCTCAGCCAATTCCACACCGGCAGCTGCCTTGTCGATGAATGCCCGGATTTCTGCGGTAATCTCAATCATACAGTTTCATCCTCCTTTACGCTGTAATCCCGGTTGCGTGAGGGTGTGACCGTTTTTTTAGCGTCCTCACCGGCCCAACGCCGGATGGTCGCTGCATGGCTCTGATAACGCTTGCCAGTAGAAGCCATGTACTCGGACAGCTTTTCGATGTACTGTTCCCATACAGCAGGAAAGCTGACCTGCAAGTCTGCCAGTTCTTCATCCGTCAGGAAAACATTCTGGTAACGGCCATAGGTGTGGGAAGGGTGCCCCGTTTCAGGGCGTACCTTCTCTATCTCTCTCTTTATCTCTATCTCTTTCTCTAACTCTATCTCTATCTCTGGTGGACGAATGTCGGACAAATGTCCGCCGTTTGTCCGGGGCGCAGAAAGAGCCTTGTTTTGGAGCCTCGCCGCCCGCTTTCGCTCGGCCTCGGTGGAGGACTGGCCGATCAGCAGCTCGATATTGCTCATGTAAAAAGTGCCGCTGTCCAGCACTTCCACAAGGCCCAGCTTCAGGAAGATTTGCAAGGCCCTCTCCACAGTGCCGATCTGCTGGCGGGTGATGGTGGCAATCATCTGCGCCGTGTAGGGGATATTCTCGTCAAGCTGGAGCCGCCCGCCGTGTTTCAGGGATTTCAGATACAGCTTGAGCAGGATATTGGAGTACAGCACACCGTCCTGCATACTTTCCAGCAGCACGATGGAGTCATCGTCAAAATAGTTTTCTTTGAGTTTCAGGTAGTAATATTTTCGATTGTCTGACATAGGCTTCCTCCTTGGGGTTTATTTCAGGGGTCTGTATGCCTTTAGAGGGCCGTTTTGGGGGCCAGAGGATAAATCTATCAGGCCCCCAGCGACACCCTCGAAAAAAGCCTTGATTTACAAGGGGTTTTCAGCCCCTAAAGCGTGACATTTCGCCCTTTGTTTGCGCTTGCGCTGGGCGGCCTTGATACGCTTCATGCGTCCGGCACATTCCGGGCAGTATTTGGCCCGGTTGGAGCCGGGGGTGAACAGCGCCCCGCAGACGGCGCACCGCTTGGCGTCCAGGCGGTGGAACAGGGCCGTTTCCAGTTCCCTGTCCAGCGGCAGCACCGCCGCCCGGAACCACCGGCACAACAGGGAGTAGGAAATGGACTGGACGCAGACACATTCCTCCCCATCGTCCAGCGCGATACAGTTGCCGCCGTCATAGTTGCAGCACTCATGTACCAGCCGCCGCGCTCTGCGGTACTGGCGGTAGTCCATGACGGGGATGGGTTCAGGCTTGCTTTTCTTCATGCTGGCACTTCCTGCACCCGCCGCAGTTACCGCATCCCTGGCAGGCATGGGCCTCCGGCTCCGGGCCGGTGGGCGCGTCTGCCGGTTCCGGCTGCAAGAGGGCAAGGGGCAGGCGGATATTCAGGTGGACAGTGACGGGTAAAATAATCTGCTTCATAAGGCAATCTCCTTCCATGAGTGAATGTTGACAATTCTGTGCAAAGGGGTGTCGTGAAACGCGACGCACCGCAAGGGGTCGGCAAAACACCGTACCCTTTACCGCTCCGGCCCCCGGTCGCGGGGCTTGTCCCGTTCCTGGCGGGCCAGTTGGTCGGCGGCCTTGCGGAGCCGTTCCACGGCTTTCAGTTCCTCCCGCATGGCCTTCATGTCGATGCTGTCCACCTGCTTCTGGGCGGTCAGCAGGTCGATCTCGCGCCGCCATTCCTTCGGGGAAAGTTCCTCTCCGCTGGCTTTCAGTTCCTTCAGATACCGAGCCGCCGCGTCATAGAGGATCAGTTCCCGGCTGTGGCGCTGCTCGAACAGTTCCCGCTTCTCCGGCTTTACCCTGGCAAGCTGCTTATGGACAGCCTTGTACTCGTTGTACTGCGCCCACATCTCCCCGCGCTCGGCGAGGACGGCGATCCGGCGCTCGGCCTTGACGATCTCTCGCCGCAGGTCATAGTAGCGGGTGTTCAGATCGGAAATTTTTTCATGGAGCTGCTGCATGGACTGGATGCCGTTTGCCTGCAAAAAGCTGAACAGGGCGGCGCTCTCCTGCAATGCCCGGATTTTTCCGGTACGGGTGTCAGGCCGCTTGAGCTGCTGCTGGGCCTCCCACAAGTCCATCATGCTGGGCTGCTGGCCCTCCGGCTTCTCCGCCTCGGCCTTCGACCAGTTGTAGAGACGGGTAATGCGGGCCTTGATTTCTTTCAGCAGCTTGTTGTCGGCGGCGATCTGCCGGTTGACTTCTCCCTTGTCGGTGCGGATGCCGCGCTTCTCCATCTGGCTGGCTGCTGGCCCCAGGTGGACAGAGGGGATTTTATCAATGCCCCGGCGCTTGTAGCTGCGGTGGTCTACCAGGGCAGGCTGACCGGCGGCCTCCAATGCCCGGTTGGTATAGGCCGCCCATGCCGCCCGCCAAATCTCCACATTCCCTTTGTCGTTCCAGTCGGTGGTGTCCTCCCGGTGGTTCTTCCAGCCGCCTTTCCCGTCCGGGATACGCTGGCCGTTTTCGTCCAGGTCGTATGCTTTGCGGCACTTTGCGCCCCATGCGCCATTTTCTTTCAGGGGCCGGACGGTCAGCATGATATGAACATGGGGGTTGCCGGTTCCCTTGTCATGGATGGCAAAATCGGCGCACATCCCCTTGTCCACAAAGTTATCCTTCACATAGGCCCGGACAAGGGCAATCTGCTGTTCCCTGGACAGTTCGCGGGGCAGGGCCGCCTCAATCTCGCGGGCAAGCTGGCTGTCCCTGGCTTTCTCGATCTGCTCCACACTGTTCCAGAGGGTGGAGCGGTCTGCAAACTCCGGCGGGGCGTGGGCGGGCAGCATGATTTCCGCATGTACAACGCCGCCTTTCCGGGTGTAATCATGGGTCAGGCCGTCCCATTCATTCGTCAGTTTGGTTCCGCTTCGGTAGGCGGCTGCGGCAACAGCGGAACGGCCCTCGCTGCGCTTGATGATACTGACGGGGATATGGCAAAAATCTATGAGTGGCACCTCCTTTCGGCGGGGATATTTCAGGCTCCGTGGAGCCGAACAGACGCGAAGCGGGTGTTTGGCTGCGCGGGGCGCACAAGGGGTTTGGGGAGTGTAGCTCCCCATCGCGGACGAAGTACGCAACAGCCCCCGGCAGGGCGCACGACACCGGCAACGGTGTATAAGTGCGCCCTTGTAAACAAGGGACTTACGGCCTGTCCCCGGATTTCGGCAGTTTTGCGGCCAGTTCTGCCGCCCCTGGAAGATGGGACAGGGCAATCAGGAACGCCTTGACCTCCACGCCGGAAAGGTCGGCGGCCAGAGGGAAAATGCCCTCCAAAATGGCCCCGCGCTCAATCAGGCGGCGGGTGCGGGCCTTGCGTTCCTCATTGCGCTGCTTGTTCTCCAAAATCTTCTGGCGGTTCTCAAGCTGCCGGATTTCCTTCAGGACTTCTTCGCGCTCGTCTTTTTTCTGTTTCGCTTGGGCGGTGCTGTCTTTGTGCATATCGCTTTCTCCTTTGGCGGCTTCATCCAGCCGCGCTTGATATAATATTTCTGTAACTTGATAATGGCGTTGCGAACCGTGACAATGGCTGCTGATGTCGTGAAGCCTTCGGCCTCGGCAATCTCCTTAAACTGCTTGCCCTCCCAAAACCGGGCATGAAGGCAGCTTGCCTGCCGGGGCGTCAGGGTGGCAAGGGCCTCCCGGAGCCGTTCCATCATCAGGGCGTGGGCGGCCTCCTGTTCCCGTTCCGTTTCCTTCTCCACCAGAATATCCTCCGGGGAAACGGCCTGCTCCGGGAAATGGTGTTCCATGCCGGGGGATGCGTCCAGAGAATAACAGTGATAATGCTGCTTGGCGTCATTGGCGTCCTCTGCGCGGCTTTCCTCCACAATGGCGTCTGCCACTTCGTCCGGCACTTCCACAAAGGTGTCTTTCTTACAAATCGGGTAGTAGTATTTTTTCAGGTTGATGGTTTTCATAGGCCGCTTGTCCATTTCCGGCGTATGAAGTACCGGCGCAGCCGCCGGAGCGCCGCATGGATGGACTTCCCCGCCTGGGATGGGGTGATACCCTCCATCGCGGCAATATCCTTCACTTTCATCCCCAGCATATACCGGGCATGGACGCGGCGGGCCTGCGCTGGGGTCAGAGATGAAATCGCCTCATAGAGCCGCCGGAGCAGTTCGGCGTATTCGGCCTGCGCCTCCTTTTCCATCAGGCAATCCTCCGGCGATGGCTGCGCCCAGCCGATGGCGGCGTTCTCAATCCCATCGTCGCAGTCAAGGGAGTAAAACGCCTTGTAGCGGTACATCTTGCGCTCCCTGGCGGCCTCGGCCCGCTTGTCCAGCAGGAACGCTTCAACGATTTCATCCGACACCTCCACAAAGGTGTCCTCGGTGCAGAACGGGTAATATTGCTTGAGGTTGATGGTCTGCATAGGCCCGCCCTCACTCTGCCGGGAAAAGGCAGTCATAGCAGCGGCGCATATTCCGCAGGCCCCGCCGGATGGCAATGCTGACCTTGCTGCTGTGTACGTCCTCCATCCGGGCAATTTTCGGCTGGCTGATACCGGCGATGTAGTAGGCCCGGACGCGGCGGGCCTGTGTAGGGGTGGCATGGGCCAGGGCCTCTGGCAAGGCGGCAACCAGCCGCAGGCGGGCGGCCCGTTCCTCGCGCTCCAAAAGGATTTCCTCCGGCGATCTGCCGTGTTCCAGCGCATAGTTCTCTGTCCAGCTATATGCGTCCAGAGAGTACCAGGCGCGGTGGTAGACCTTCCGGCGCTCATAGTTGTTCATCTCGCGCTGGGCCTGCCGCATGGCCTCCCAAACCTCGTCGCTGACCTCCACAAATTCATCGTGCCGGTAGTGGGGATAAATCCACCGCAGATTGATTGTTTTCATAGGCTACCTCCTGAAAATGGGAGAGGCGGGCAGCTTGTCCGCTGTCCGCCTCCCGCTGGGATAAGGGAAACAATCCCTTTCACTTGGTAGCCCGAAAAGGGGTCATTCGTATGGGTGGTTTCTCAAAATTTTTTGAAAAATTTTTCTGACCGCTTCAATGGAGCCTTGCACCGAACTCTTGGAGCAGCCGCACAGGGCAGCAATCTCCGAAAAACTCAGCCCGTCCAGGGCATAGAGCAGGAACCGGCGGCGCTGGGCCTCGGTGCAGGTGTCCAGGACGGCCATCAGCTCGTCCAGCGTTTCCTTGCGGCACAGGTAATCCTCCGGCGTTTCAACATAGATACCCACGCCCTCGGTGGCAACTATGTATTCGTCAAACTCCCTGCTGTCCCAATGTCGCCTCTTTTCGTGTGACAGGTTTTCGGCTTTGTGGTCGGCCCGGTCAAGAAATTCATAGACTTCCAGCGTGACCTCCACGGCCACAGCTTGTCCGTTATAATTGATGGTAACTTCCATCTGCCTTTCCTCCATTCAGATTTTTTGGGTAAATCTGAATAAGGCGGCGGGGAGCGGCACCGAGGATAAAGTTCGGGCCATGTTGACCCGATGTTCCGGCCCCACAGGTATGAAAAAACGCCCGGACAGCAGAAAGCTATTCGAGCGCAAAAAATACGGTATTCAGTTACATTGTGACAATTTTCGCACCGGCTGCCAGACGGGGGCTGTTCGGTGGCCGGGCTTTTTTTGACGATAGTGCAAATATCGTCTGAATTTGTCGGCGGTCAGTGTGCTTCATGGCGGCTCCCTCCTAAAGCCGCCGTGTCAGCGTATGGGCATCACTCCTTTGTTGAGGACATAAGGAACGGCGGCCTTGATTTTGTCAAAGCCGCCGTAAAGTTAATATGGGCGTGTCAATACGGCTACTGAACGACGGCTTTTTTTCTTTTGCCGTCGTCCGGCAGCATTATATTGATTGGGTTTACTCCATCCGCAACCGTTCCACTACGGTGCGTTTTGCCATCTCATGGCCGGTGATAACAGGAATACCAGCCCCAAGCAAGGCAAAGAGAGGGATGATGAACAGGAAGGGTGTGAGGTTCAGATGGTAGGTAAAGAACCAGAATAGTCCTTCCACCGCCTGGAAGGTGACCGGCCCCAACGTCAGCGTCAAAATCAGAGCCAGCCCGGCCGCCCCCAGAGCGTACAGCAATCCCTCCCAGATCAGCATGGCGCGCAGTTGCCGTCCGGTCATGCCCACGGCCTGGAGCACCGCCAGTTCCCTCTGACGTGCAATGATGCCAGTCAGGATGGCATTGAAGAAGTTCAGCACACCGACCAACCCAACGATGAAACTGAGCGCACCGCCCAGCAGCAGGAACATGGAGCGCATACTCTCAAATTCCCCAGCATAGGTGGCCTTGCTCTCGTAGTCCAGTTCCGGATTGACGTTCTCCGTATAGTCCGCCAGGAAGGACTCCATAGCCGCGTTTGCTTCATCGGTCGTGTCGAAAGCATAGTACATGATGCTGCCCGTACCGCTGTCTTGAACAAAGGTTTGGTCGTTCAGGATGAACTCATCGCTACCATAGTAGCGGTAGCTGAGGGCGGAGGGCACCGTCACCAGGGCCGCCACAGTATAGTCCACGTCCCGGTATTGTATCGGCCGCTCCACCCAGTTGGCCCCGTCCGGCACATCCTCCAGGGAAGCCCAGACCTCGCCGGTGTCTGGGTCGTAATACTCGCTCTCCTCCACATAGCGGAGGGTGACGGTGTCCCCCAGCCGAGCCCAATGACTGTTCCTGTCTGCGTTTCCATAATCGTCCTCTGAGTATACGGCGGCGATAGCCCGGCTGCCCGGCTCGTAGAGGGCGGACAAATCTCCCTCCAGCACCGTCAGGTGGTCCAGGGCAAAATCGCTCATACCGGAGATCTGAACCCCGTCGGCCAGCAGGCCCGCCTCGTTCTTATCAGTCAGGCGTATCAGGTTGTCCATCTCCTCCGGGGTGTAGAAGTTCTGCTTGTTCTGCCGGAACCAGTCTTCGGTGACGTACTCCAGAACAGGAGAGGTCTGGCCGTACACCACGCCGCTGTCCGTGATGCCGCCCTGGGCGTCGATGTCATCAATGACGGACTGGGGCACGGCCTGTTCCGCACTGAACAGGGTGCTGGTCTGGAATTTTCCAGCATTGGCCACAATGAAATCGCTGGCGGTGAAGTTGGACACATACTTGTCCATATCAAAGCCGCCGGCAAAGTTCACCGTCACAGTAAGCAGCACCACCGCCAGTGACAGCGACAGCACCGTCACCACGGTCTTTCCCTTGCTGCGGCCCAGGTTGGCCCAGGCCATCGTGAAGGGACTGACCTTTCGGGCCTTCCGGCCCTTGACACGGGTCTTTTCGCTGCTGCCTTCGGTGTAGCGCACTGCCTCCACCGGGGAGACCCTGGCCGCCATCCGTCCCGGCTTCCGGCAGGAGATCAGCACCGTCAGCAGTGCGAAGGCCGCGGAAACAACAAAGATCCAGGGGCTTACAGAGGTCATTGGCATAATCCCGTTGAGCCGGGCCACAATCACCGGGGTTAGCTGCCCGCCGATCAGCCAGCCGATCACCAGCCCGATGGGGATACCAACAGCAGAGAGGGTCAGGGCTTGCAGACGGATGATCCGCCGCAGTTGCCGGGGGGTGGTGCCGATGGTTTTCAGAAGGCCATAGAACCGGATATCCCCGGCCACCGAGATCTGGAACACATTGTAGATGATGAGATACCCGGTGAAAACGATAAGCAGGATTACCCCGGCAACGGCCATGACCGTCATGGGGTCCACAATGTCGGACATCCGGGCCCCGGTGTAGCCCCAGTTGACGCCGGTATCAATGTAATTGTCCCCAGCGGTCTCGCTCTGGTAGCCGCGGTTTTCCAAAATTTGGTTCAAATCCCGCTCGATATGTCGGGAGCCGCTTTTCAGCATCACGTCCAAATTCCACCGGCCTGTCATGCCGTCATCAGGGCTGTCAGGATCTACGCCCACTTCCGCCAGGATTTCGTTCACCCGGCTTTCGGGAATCAGGACATGGTTCGCCACAATGGCCTCATCGTATTCCCACCAGCCACAGAGGGTGAAGGTTTGAGTGGTTTCGTGTCCATCTACGTCAAAAGTGAGGGTAAACTCGGCCCCGATCTCCGGCTTTATACCCAGCAGTTCCAGTACATGGGTGTCGGTAGCAGCCTGGTCGGTGCCCTCCTGCGGCAAAGAGCCTTCCACCGGGTCACAGTACATCCAGTGGGCCTCGTTGGCGTCGGCAAAGCTCACCTCCACATGAGCTTTATTGAAAGGCGCCTCCCTAGGCATACCCAGGTATCTCCGTTCGCCCCACTGGCCGATGAGAGGATCATCCTTCAGTTCATCAAACTGCGCCTGGGTCATGTACTTAAATCCGCCGTGGGAGAAGCCGCCCACCTGTCGAAAATTGGATTGCTGAAACCCATCGTTGATGGACAAGGCGATGGTGAATAGAGAAGTAAACAGCATCGTTGTCAGGGCGATAGCCACAATGGCAATCAGATTGCGCGTGCGGCTTGCCAGCAGGCTTTTCCACGCCAAATGGCGAACACATTTTCGATTTGAAACTTTCATGGCTCTCCCCCCTTACTGTGTTACAATCCGCCCATCCTCAATGCGGACAATTCGGTCAGAGAGTTGGGCAATTTCTTCGTTGTGTGTAATCATGACCATCGTTTGGGAAAATTTCCGGCCCGTCACCTTCATCAGGCTCAGTACATCTTGGCTGGTACGGCTGTCCAAGTTTCCGGTCGGTTCGTCGACCAGGAGAATGGCGGGTTTGGTCGCCAAGGCACGGGCGATAGCCACCCGCTGCTGCAGGCCGCCGGAAAGCTGCCCCGGCAGGCTGTTCAACTTCTTTTCCAGCCCCAGGGCGGTGACTACCTCACCTACATAGCGCTCATCTACTTTACCACCATCCAACTGGATGGGCAAAACGATGTTTTCCCGCACCGTCAGCACCGGCACCAGGTTAAAACTTTGAAATACAAAACCAATTTTTCGGCGGCGAAAAATTGTGAGTGCCTCATCCTTCAGGGAGAAGATGTTCTTCCCGTCCACGGTGACGGAGCCGGAAGTGGGCCGGTCCAGGCCCCCCAGCATGTGGAGCAGGGTGGACTTGCCGGAGCCGCTGGTGCCCACGATGGCTACGAACTCCCCGTCCTCCACGCTGAGATTGACACCATCCAGTGCTTTTACCTGCGTATCTCCTTTTCCGTAATATTTCTTTAAGTTTTTGGTTTCTAAAATCGTCATCTTGTATACCTCCACAAAAAAGTCTGCATTGCCTTTTGACAATACAGACTTTACCACATAATTCTTTCCTGACTCTTTCTCAAATCTAACAGAGTTGAAAGATTTGCTGTTCTTCATATCCGATTCAACGCACGAGGCAAATACAGTGAGAAAGTGCTCCCGTTTCCTGGTTTAGAGGATACTTTGATATAACCGCCCTGAAGGGACAGGATTTCCCGTGCCAGATAAAGCCCCAGGCCAAGCCCCTCCGCCGAGTGAGTTGATGCACCACGATAGAAACGATTAAAAATCCCGCCTTGTTCTTCTTCTGGAATACCGGGGCCCGTATCCGTCACGTCCACCCGGCAAAAGGTTTCGAGCATCTGTGCAGATACGGTAACCCTTCCGCCAGCGGGTGTGTACTTTACCGCGTTGTTTACAACATTGCCAAGGGCTTCGCTTGTCCAGCGCGGGTCAAAGGAGGCATCGCCTACAAACGGAAGGTTCTGCAAGGTGATTTTCTTTTTTTCCGCCGCAGGTCTTTCCTGTTCGACAGTCGCCTCTAATAAAGGAGCCACAGGACCCAGTGTGGGAGTTGGAACCACAATACCTGTTTCCAATCTCGAAGCCTTAACCAGAGTCTGAATCAGAAATGATAGTTTCTCCCCCTGTGTTAGCAGCGCCTGGACTTGTTCCCGCTGACGCGGCGACAGATCGCTTTCCGTCAAAAGCGAAGCGTATACAAGTAAATTTGCGATGGGTGTGCGCGTCTGATGGGAAATATCGGAGATCAGTGTTTTCACCGCTTCCTGTTCGGTTTTCATCGTTTTTTGCGTATGAGCAGAGCCGCGCAGGAACCGAGCAAATTTTGTCTCCAGGGCAGACAGTTCTGTTTCATCAAAATGTTCCTCGGTAAAACCACTGGAAATAGACTGTTCCAACATATTATCCAGCCGCTGAACAGTTCTGCGCCGGGCCGTCCATTGCCAGAGCCCAAATAGAAGCCCAATGACAGCGAAAGCCAGCAACACCCAGGTCAAAGCTGTCATTTGCTTACCTCCCAAGTGTAGCCAACTCCATACACGGTTCTGATAGGGGCATTCCCGAGCTTCCCACGCAGGCGCCGCACCGCCACAGATAAGGCATTTTCATCCACAAACTCGCCGCCGTCCCACACCTTTTCAAGCAGCAATTCTCTTGGTAACGTGCGGCCCCGGTTCTCCACCAGCAGGCGCAACAGGCGCTGTTCTGTCTTGGAAAGGTCGATGATTGTCCCTTCTTTGGAAAACTCCATCCGTGTGAAGTCAAGGATGAAACCGTTCAATTCGATCCGATCCTGCTTTACCGGGACAGAGCGCCGCAGTTGGGCATTTACTCTGGCCCGGAGCACTGCCAAGGAGAAAGGCTTGGTAATATAATCATCTGCCCCAGCTTCCAGACCGGTAACTTCGTCCAGTTCCAAATCATTAGCCGTAAGCAAAATGGCAGGTGTGGAGTTGCCATTCTGTCGCAGTGTTCGCAGCAGTTCCAGCCCACTGCCGTCTGGCAGGTTAATATCCAAAATCAATAAATCAAAAACCATGCCCTGCAAAATATTGATTGCCTGGAGACATGTGCTGCAATGTGTGACGGTGCAACTCGGCGTTTCAAGCGCCATACAAATACCACGCCCCAGCGCTTCATCGTCTTCTAAAAGTAAAATTCGACTCACTTCTGCGCTCTCCCTTCCTTCGTTCTGCCATCGACCGGCTTTACAGCATCTTTAGGAAGCAGCCAAACACCGGCCATTTTCACAGCGCCGGGAATACGCCCATCGACGCAGTAATAGTTGGCTTGACGGGACGAAACGCCCCATTTCTCGCTTGCCTCTTTGAGTGTCATGTAGTCCATGCTTGCACCTCCGACAACATCTACTATTATATTTCATTATCTCGAAGAATACAAGGCGTGAGATATGTCGAAAGCGTAAAAACAAGCAGAGGCCGCAAATAACAGCCTCCGCTTGTAAAAGAGCTATTGATAAATCAGCTCTGTCAGCACAATTTCTTCCGCTTGCGCTTTCAGCGTGTTCATCAGTCCCACCCAGCGCATGGGGTCACGGGCTTTCAGTTCTTCAGTGACGCCCGCCGCCTCCATCATGCGAGGCAGCATGGCGTCCATCCGTTCACGCGCCTCCCGGTCAACCTCCAACAGGTGCAGGTACAGCTTTTCGCTCAAAATCAAGCTGCTGTAAAGGCCGGGCCGGTGTTCCTTCAGGTAGCGTTGCCGCATACGGCCATACTTGCCGATGGGGGCCTCCGGCTGCTCGGAAAGTTTCAGGTCGGGGATGTAGTAATCTCCGCAACGGGTGTAAGTCAATTCGTTCATGTTCGTCCTCCTTTGCACTGTGCTGGTTAAACTGCGGCGCTGGCCGGTAAAGCTGCCTTGCGCGGCTCCTGCTTGGGTAACTGGCTGACGGGGATAAAAACGCCTTTTTCCATATCCTCGGCCCGGATCGCGGCCTTTGCCGCCTCCACCTGGGCCTTGCGCCTGGCGTTATAGCGTTCTTCCCATTCCTTCTGCTTACCGTTTGCCTTGCGGCGTAGGTAGTTCTGGTGAAGCCTGTCCTTGCGTTCCTCCTTCTTCCGCAGTGCTTCCTGTTCCTCCGGGGTCAGGGGAAGCGGCTGCAAGGCGGGCGGGATATACCGGCCCACAAAGTTGAAGTAGATTTCAACCTCCTGCGTGGTGTCCTGGCTGCCTTTGCGGGCGCGTTCATGGACAAGGATTTTCTCTACAAACTCGTTGAGCATGGTGTTTGTCAGCGTGTCGAAGTTCTCGTACTTGTCGATTAGGGCTATAAACTTCTCGGCAGATTTCCGGCTCTGCTCGTAGCCGGTAACGGCCTTTTCCAGTTCCGCGATTTCCGTGTTGAGAGCGTCCTGCTCTTTGGCGTACTGTGCGTCCAGGGCCTCATACCGGGCGTCCGGCAGCTTGCCCAGGGCATTGTCCTCATAGATTTTGCAAATCAGCTTTTCCAGTTCCCCGGCCCGCTTTTGGGCGGCGGCCAGCCGTTTCCGCTTCTTGGAGATGTCGGCGGTCTGTTGGGCGGCCTGCGTTTCCTGGACGGTGCGGATAAACTCGGCCCGGTCATTTTTAGAATACTCCGCGATGGCCCGGAGCATATCGGTTATCAGGGTCAGGACGGCCTCGGCCCGGATGCGGTGCTGTGTGCCGCAGAGCGTCCCGCATGGGACTTTGGTGTACTGGCTGCAAGTAAACTGTGGATCGCGCTTTCCGTTGTAGGTGCGGTGAACATACATCTTGCCGCCGCAGTCGGCGCAGTACATCAGACCGGTCAGGGGATGGGCCTCGCCCCAGCCGTCCGGGTAGCGCCGGACATTCGCCCGGATGCGCTGCACATTGTCAAAGGTTTCCTGGTCGATGATGGCCTCATGGGTATTCTCGAAAATCGTCCACTCGCTTTCGTCAACATAATGGCTTTTCTTGTCCTTGAAGTGCTTGCGGGTCTTGAAATTGATGGTGTGGCCCAGGTATTCCCGCTTTTTCAGGATATTCACAATGGTGGACGATCCCCAGCCGTAGGGGTCTTTGACCGGCTTTGACCTGTTTACGCCTTCGTGAAAGCGTGCCAGATGGACAGCAGGAATTTCAACTTTTGCCTCGGACAGCAGCTTGGAGATTTGATAGGGGCCGTAGCCCTCCATCGTCAGGGAAAAGATGCGGCGTACCACTTCGGCGGCTTCCTCGTCCACAAGCCAGTGTTCCCGCTTTTCGTCCCACAAGTAGCCGTAAATGACGGTGCCGGTCAGGTGCTTGCCGCTCATGCCCTTGGACTTGAACACGGAGCGGATTTTCCGGCTGGTGTCGCGGGCGTAAAACTCGTTCATGATGTTTCGGAATGGGGTAAAATCGTCATCGCCTTTCAGACTGTCCACACCGTCGTTGATGGCGATCAGCCGGACGCCGCGCTGCCGCAAAACCTCCATGACCTGACCGACTTTCAGATAGTCACGCCCCAGGCGGCTCATGTCTTTGATAACAATGGCCTCCACCCGTCCGGCCTCGACTTCCTCCATCATCGCCAGAAAGCCGGGACGGTCAAAGCGGGTTCCCGATACGCCGTCATCGGTGAAGTGTGTGGGGTTCGGCAGCCCGTTCCGGCGGGCAAACTCCTCTAACATCTGCTTTTGATGGCTTATGGAATTACTCTCGCCCTGTAACTCATCGTCGCGGCTCAAACGCTCATACAGTGGGGTGATTTTCTCGTTTCTCATGGCTGTACCTCCTGAAATGAAAATGCTCTAAGTGACTGCTTCACTAACCATGACAAAAACCATGATTAAGAAGTCACTTAGAGCATACCTCTCCGCTGGCCAGCTTGTATTTGGCATATTGGCGCACAGCGAAGTGCTGGGGATTGCGCTTGGCAAGGCCGTCAAACATATAGTCCACAGCGTTTTTGAAGCTCTCGTCATCCTCCCGGACTTCCATGCTGTTTATCATTTCCACCAGCGTATTCATGTTCCGTTCTTCCTCCGGCCCCTCAAAGACGATATAAGCCACAAGGGCGCAGTACAGAAGGGTTTCCGCTTTCGTCCAGAACTCGTCACCTTCCTTGCCGTCCCCCTTGGTATTGGCAATCAGGGCATTGACGAACTTCAAAATATCGCTTTCCGTCTTGATATAGGCTATGGGGTTGTAGTGCATAGATTTTGAAAAATCTATGCTGTTGAACACCTTGACCTTGTAGCCCCTCTTCTTTTGCAGAAAATAGCCGCATTGGGAGAGTGTGCCGCCCTTGGGGTCTACCACCACATAGGAAGAATGAGCCTGCAAAAGCTGGGGCGTGAGCCAGAAACGGGTCTTGCCCGAGCCTGACGAGCCGATGACGCAGGCGTTCAGATTGCGGGCGTTGGCCGGAATTTTGGGCCGGGTGTTCATGGTCAAGAACTCCGTCCCGGTCAGGATGACATTATTTTCAAACTTGGGGTCAACAAATGGCTTTATATCTGCCTCTGTACCCCAGCGGGCCGAGCCATATTCCATATCCCGGCGAAATTTCCGGGCCTTTTTGATTTTGGACTGTACCACGAAATACAGTATCACGGCCCCAGCTACACCTACGGCAAGGTCAAGGAGGCCCAGCCCCGGTGCATAGCTCTGAAATACCGGGCCGATGGTCTTGACCATACCGAACAGCTTTTCTCCGAGGTTAGCTCCCGCCGCCATGCGGTAGGCTGTGCCGCACTTGGAGAAAAACCAAAATGCTATGAGATAAGGGAAATATGGAAGTACATATTTCTTGATTTTCTTACTTACCGTTTCTCCTTCACCGCCTCTCTGACCTGTTCTTTCTGCTTTGGCCTTGCCGCAATCTGCTCTACGAATTGTCGAAGCTGACCGAGGATAGATGGCCTATCCTGACTGCGGCCCATGACCTTTTCCGTATATTTGCCGAAAGCCGCTTGAATGGCGTCGGCCTGATCTACCTTGAAAAACAGCAGATAGTGGCCGGGGCCGGTCTTGTGGAAAGCGTAGTCCACATGGAACGCCTTGGCGATACGGTCAAAATCCTTGGGAGCCCCCACATATTTCATGGCGTTTTTACCGCCGTGGTGGTTCATCAGTTTTCGCACGCTCTGCCGACCCTTGGGCCGTTTGGCGGCTTCTTGTTGTTTTGCAATTTCCGCAAATACTTTTTTGCAGGCCGCAGCCAGCACCTTACCCGAGAGCTTTGCTGCTTTCACGGATATGGCGATTGTCCGTTCTTCTACATATTCCTGCATACTGCCTCCTTTCCTCCGAGTGGGTCAGAAAACCGGACGCCTCGGAACATCGCCCGGAAGGGAGAGCCTCGGGCCAAGTTGGCCCGAGGTCTACCGTTCCTCATGGAAAGGCCCCGCCTTCTCCTTGTGAGGAGTAGGTGGGGCCTCCTTAAACTGTTTGATTGCCGCCAGAATAGAATGGGTTTCCTCCTTTTCGTCCCGGGCGTGGACTTTGGAAATACGGTACTCGTCTGGAATATCGTCCAGCCCGGTATAGCGCTCCACAAAGTTACTCCGATTATCCGCCACATAGCCGCCGGGAGCGAAGTGGCCGCCGTCATTGATACGAATATCCCGCCCGTATGCTTCATAGTCGATGTAGTCAATCAGGTGTTCAGGCACCTGCATAGCCTCAAAATCCTGAATATACATACGGCCCAGTTCTTCTTCGCTGTTGACATCGGAGTAAAAATCGAAGCAGTCAAGGTTCTGTGTCAGGTTGATTAAGTCCTTGACGCTGCTTGTGTACTCCCCAGCATCCATGACCGCCTCCAGCTTTTCCAGCTCGGCTGGGGTCATTTCTTCCAGAAGATGTGCTAAGTAATTGAGCTCGTCAAGGCTTTCATATTCCCCGAGATGGTCAGTCAGCCCCAGAATATCGCTGTCATAGTCGGTAATGAAATACTCCTCATACTGTTTTCCGTCTATACCAATCCGGGAAAAGAGGGCCTGCACTTCCTCAACAGTCGTAGGAAATTTCAGATATTCCCCAGCCCCGGCCCCTCGCTCCGGGTAGAGCCCCAGATTGGTCACATAGGCCTCAAACATCGTGGCGGCCCTGCTGGTTGACCGTCAGGATACCGTCAAGGGTAGTGGCCGTGATGTTCAGCCGTTTGGCAACGGCAATATCGTTTTTCACATCCTCGTCCACCTCGTCACCGCAGACCACAAGCACATGAGAACGGCGCAGCATATCCCGGCGCATATCAATCCCGTTTTTGTGTTCCTCCGGGATAGCGTCGTTGATGAACAGCGGCAGATAAAGAATAGGGCAAATAGGAGAAAAGCCCGCTTCGTATGCCATGCGGCAATAGCGGGCGGCCAACTCCATATCCGTATCAGGGTCACCGCACCATGCGGCGGTAATATACGCTAAAGGTCTTTTCATGGTTTTGTACCTCCGTTTCTACATATTAAAAAAGAGCCAGACAGAGGAGCCCAACCCCTCCGCCCCTTCCAGTGGGAAGGGGAACGGCTCAAAGGAATATATATCCCCGTCGCTTGCCGCCTGAAAGCATAATCGGGAGAAATCCGTCAAGGGTGCCTTTGGCACCGCCCATGGCGGCTTTGGCCCTTGACTGATTTTCCCGGATATGCTACTTGAAAACCGGCGACGGGGAATATTTAATATCCTTTGAGCTTCGGGGTGCGGGGCAGAGCCCCGCATACTGCCTCGGGCCAAGTTGACCCGAAGAAGCGTTACTTTTCCTGCTGGGCGGCCTTTTTCTCCGGCTTGGCCACTTCCTTCTGCTGACCCTTCCAGTCATCCAACAGCTTGATAATCTGGTCTTTCATTTCCCTCGGTGTGGTTTCCTTCCCGAAGTATTTGCCCAGTTCTGCACCAGTTAAAATCACTTTGTCTACCTCCTTTTTATCCTCCATCATAATTCCGTCGATCACATCGCCATTCAGAACGCCCTTCTGGTCAAGCTCCCTCATGCGCTGGGCCTGCGAGAGCGAAGGGGCCGACTGCTGGCCTTCAATGGCAACGGCGATATACCTCTGATTTTTGGGCTTGATATAAGCCAGCTCCACCGCCGGGGTAAATTTGATTTGCCCGGCGTCCATCATTTTCTGCAAATCAGGAACAAGGTCATTGAGCTTGTTATACCGCTGTACCTGTTTGACAGTCATTTTGTTGCGCTCGGCCACGATCTCATTGGAGCGCCGTCCAGCGTCCTTCGGGTCAAGTTGGCCCGAAGTGGCCTCCTTGGCTCCTTGGTGCTTGATGGCCTCCAACTGCATTTTCAGGGCCTTGGCCCTTTCACTCGGCAGGATATTCTCACGCTGGTTGGTATTGTCCTCCACCATCTGCGTGATGGCCTGTTCGTCTGTCAGGTCACGGACGATACAAGGCATATCCACGAAGCCCGCAAGTTCGCTGGCCTTCTGGCGGCGGTGGCCCGACACGATTTCATACCCGCCGTCCTCACGGGGACGGACGATAGCGGGCTGGGTCACGCCCTTATCCCGGACACTGGACACCATGGCCTTCATTTCCTCGTCATTACGGACTTGGAAGGGATGATTTTTGAAGGCGTGGAGTTCGGACAGCTTGATATAAACAATCTGTTCCTCCTTGCCCGGGCGGGGAGCCTCGGCGGGAGCCGCAGGCGTTTCAGCCTGAACGGGAGCCTTTACCTCGGGCGTAGCCTTGGCGGGCTTGGGAGCCTTGGAGGCTTTCTCCGGTTTCTGGCCGGGAGCTGGTTTCTGTGCCGCTTTATCCTTCTTGCTGGGAGCCTCTTTCTGTCCGGGAGAAGCCGTTTTTTCCTTGTCTGCTTTGGGCGGACGGCCCCGGCGTTTCGGGGACTGGGACTGTTCCTCCTGCTTGGCCTCAGCCTCCTTGGACGGAGCGGGAGAAGCCACCTTTTCCGGGGCTTTTACCTCCTGCTGGGCGGCGGCTCGCTCCGTGGCCTTCTTCTCGGCCATGATTTCAGAGAAGTTAAAGACCGACACGCTGGCGGCCTTTTCCTTGGGAGCGTCTGCGGCCTTATCCTGTGGGGCTTTTTCCTCCTGTGCGGGAGCTTCGGCCTTCTCCGGGGTTGGAGCCTCGGGAGCGGGCTGCTCCTGCTTGACGGGCTGGGCAGAGACAGGGCCAGAGCCCGGCCCTGTTGCGTCAGTTACGATTTTTGCTTTTTCATCGGCCATTCGCATTTCCTCCTTCTTATTTGATGGCATGAAAAAAGGGCCTGACCTCTTACAGTCAAGCCCCGCTTGTAGGGATACCTCCTTTCTCTGCCTATGAAAAAACCGCCCTGTGTCTCATTAGGGCGGTAATTTCAGTAGGTTGGCAGTCCATATTTGGTTGTTTTATTGTGTATCCCTTTGTCCACCGACGCAATGTTATATTAAATGAAAAAATCATTTGATATCATAACAAAAGTTATATTATTCTCTTCTTATATGTGCATATAATCCCAACTATAATGATAGTTATGTAATAAAGAATAGTACGAGCATTTTTAATTTTATCAGCTATCATAATTCTGTATGCCTCCTTCTT
>ERZ825525.1517-NODE-1517-length-19492-cov-4.119051_pt1 | contig 19492 bp, 15 predicted proteins | sample MGYA00519930_ERZ825525 | MGnify/ENA primary metagenome ERZ825525 (study PRJEB31778, sample SAMEA3449203) | human gut metagenome | biome: human gut; feature: human-associated habitat; material: faeces | place: United Kingdom | collected 2010/2012 ... | reverse complement strand
GCTGTCGGGGTTGGGGTTGGGGTCGGTCTCACCGCTGTCGGGGTTAGGGTTGGGGTTGGTCTCGCCGCTGTCGGGGTTGGGGTTGGGGTTGGTCTCGCCGCTGTCGGGGTTAGGGTTGGGGTTGGTCTCGCCGCTGCCGGGGTTGGGCTTGGTCTCACCGCTACCCTCGGGCTTGGTGTCAGTCTCGCTGCTGTCGGGGTTGGGGTTGGGGTTGGGGTTGGGCTTGGGGTCGGTCTCGCCACCGGTCTCGCCGCTGCCCTCGGGGTTGGTCACGATCACGCCATCCAGCTTCTGGGAGCCGTCAGGGTTGGTCGTGGAGTTGTCTTTATTGTATTTGACTTCCGCATCCTTCAGGGTCTCCTGAGCGTTTTTCGCTTCCAGATTGACCTGAGGTTCTGCGGTGTTTTCCTCTTTCTTGGTTTCCTCCGCCACAGGCTCCTTTTTCTCCGGAGCTGCTTCCGGAGCATCTGCGTTTGCTGCCAGAGGGCTTGCGGCCACACAGGCGGTCAGGGCCACGGACATTGCCGCCATCTTCAGTTTTTTGTTCGTCATGGTAGTTGCTCCTTTCCAGAATCATGCTGTTTGTTTCAAGGGATCACAGGGCATCGATCATAGCAGAGAGATAGTCGGAGGAGACAGAGCTGTAAAAGAACCCGTCGATCAGACCGTCCTTTTTCGCCCGCCGCACCTGGTCCGCCAGTTGAGGCTCGCACACCTCATCCACCACCAGCGCCACCCGGCAGCCGGGCAACCCTTGCCGCAGCCTCCGGCACAGGTCCAGCCGCTGTTCCAGCCGCCACGGCGGGTAGGCCGTGACCTCTGCAACAAGAACATCGGCATGGGTGTCCACACACAGATCCTCCGCAGCGGTTCCTTCGGTCTGGTAGACCCGGAACCCTGAGTCAAAGTGCTGCAGGGAACCCGATATCGCATCGCCAAAGAGCCTGTTGCGCATATCGACTACGACACATTTCATGTCCACGGCCTCCTTTCCGGGCAGTGTCTCGCCACATGGATGCAGAACGTTTTACTGTATCAAGGATACCACACCGCCCCGCGGCTCCGCATGGGCCATAAGGGACAAAACTGTGAAAATTTTTCGGTGTTCTGCCCAAAGTTTTTCCAGTATTTCCGGCGTGTTCCACAATTTGGCACTTTTGGGAGCAAAATGCGCATAAAAAAGCCCCCCTTTGCAGGGGGGAGAGGTTTCTCACTCACTCCTCCAGATGGGGGAGGATGAAGTTTTTCTTGGTGACGGCAATGGCCAGGCGGGTGCGGTTGGAGTAGCCGGTTTTTTCCAGCAGGGAAGAGACAAAGCGCTTCACGGTGCGGGAGGAGATGCCCAGCTCTGCGGCGATCTCCTCATATTCCAGCCCCTCACACACCAGCCGCAGCACCTCGATCTCCCGGGGGGTGAGCTGGGTGCTGCTGACCTGCCCCAGGCGGGTCTCCGGGGTGCGGTCCGGGTAGAGGCTTTCCCCCGCCATGGTGCGGTCCATCACCTCCAGCAGGCTCTCCGGGGACACATCCTTGTACCAGAAGCTCTCGGCCCCGGCGGCCTTTGCCCGTTTCAGGTAGCTTTCCTCCACCATGGAGGTGATGATGATGACTTTGGTCTCCGGGTACCAGGCCTTGATCTCTGCCGCCACATCAATGCCGTCCCGGCTGCCCTTGGTGCACACATCCATCAGCACCAGATCCACGGCGTGCCGGGCGCACTGGGCCAGCGCCATTTCCGCTGTGCTCAGGGAGGCCACCCGGCGGTAGCGGCCGCTGTCCTCCACAAGGTGCTCCATGTTCTCCCGGGGCATCCGCTGGTCTTCCACGATCAAAACGCTGGTCATATCGTTTCCTCCTTTGGCAGGTTCACACACAGCCGGTAGCGGGGCCGGGCCTGCACTTCCATGGTGCCGCCCGCCTGCATCACCCGGCGCTGGATGGCGGTAAGCCCCCCGCCCGGCGTAATGGCGGGGTCTGCGGGGGGCGGGCCGTCGTTTTCAAACTGCCAGCGCTGGCCCCCGCCCTGCGGGGTGATGGTGATCTCCAGCCGGTTGGCCCCGGCGTAGCGCACCGCGTTGGTGATGCACTCCCGGGCAATGGTCAGCAGCAGCTGCTGGCGCTGCCGGGGCATGGGCCCCTGCAGGGCCACCGTGACCCCCAGCTGGGCCGCGTCCTCCACAAACACGTCCCACTCGTTTTCCTCCGGCGGGGTCTCACTGTCCTTCCGGTACAGCTGCACCGCCTTGTTCATCTGTTCAAGGGAGGCTTCCAGCTCCGCCGGGTCCTTCCGCTGCAGCAGGCACTGCCGCACCGCCGTAAGGCCGTAGCCCATTTCATCGTGGAGCCGGGTCTTGAACTCCAGGATCTCTTTTTCCCGGGTCATCTCCTGCACGTTCTCCGACAGCCGGCGCAGCTCCCGGTTCATCCGCAGCAGCTCCTGATTCTGCCGCAGCAGCTCCTGCCGCTGGCGCTGCAGGTCTGTCACCTCCGAAAAGATGCACTCCACATGGGGGCGGACCCCCTCCCCGAACACGGTCTGCTCCGAGTAGAGCCAGCAGGTGCCGTCCGGCAGCACAAAAGACGGATTTTTGCCGTCCACCCTTCGGCCATGGGTGGGGGCCCACACCTGCTGGTGCAGCTCCTCCAGCGATTGCAGATCCCGGCCGGAGAGGGCACGGTAGACCCGGAACATCTGCCGGTTGCACAGCCGGATGATGCCGTCCGGGGTAAAGTAGCACACCGCCGCGGGCAGGTCGTCAAAGCCCTCCTTGATGGAGCTGCGGGTGATGTGGTCCGGGTGCAGCCACTGCTTCAGTTTGTTCCACATTCCGGGGCACCTCCTTCAAAGTGATCGTTCAGCACCCAGCTGCCCGGGGCCTCCTGCACGGCGGCGGGGCAGGCGGCTTTCAGGTCCGCCCCGGTCTCCACCGAAAGATAAAGGTTCAGCCGCTGATCCTTCCAGATGGCCCGCACGAACAGGGCATCCAGCTGCCCCAGCGCCCCCTCCACCACCGACTCGAACCGGCTGTAACAGGCCGCTGCCGCCTCTGCCGGAAGCCGGACCCCGTGGGTCACCTCCATGGCGCACTCCACCCCGGCCAGCTCCAGGCTGCTGATGGATTCCTCCAGCGCGTACCGCAGCTCCGCCGAGGGCACATACCGGTGCTGCTGGGCCAGAAACATCAGGTTGGCACCCCGTTTCAGGTAAGCGCCCAGCACTGCCACCTGCCCCAGCAACTGCCGCTTTTTTTCCTCCGGGGCCGCGCGGTACCGGGTCAGAAGCTGATCCATCCGGATGATCTGGGGGGCCAGCTGACGCTGCAGCAGATCGTACAGGCGGTTTTTCTCCCGCAGGGCGTTGATCTTGCGCTCCACCTCGTAGTTCTGCTGTTCCAGATAGTTGCGCTCTGCCAGCTCCGTGCGGTTCTCCTTCAGGCGCTCCATGTTTTCCACCAGCTCGGTGATGTCTGTCTGCCACATCACATAGCCGCCCTGCACCGGTGCGCTGCGCAGCAGGGTGTGCTCGTCCAGCTGCACCGTGCCATGCATGGCGGCCTGCAGCTCCCGGCGGTCCACCATGCGGCCATTCTCAGAGCAGCAGTACACGTTGCCCTGCCGGTCCACCAGCTGCACCGCCAGAGAGGTGACGCGCAGCAGCTCCTCATAGCCGGTGTTGGACTGGATCAGGCCGCAGCGCAGGCCCCCTTCCAGCGAAGCCGCCGTCATCAGGCAGTGAACGATGGTCATATCCCCCAGAAACTGCCTGATCAGGGGAAAATGGAAGCCGTAAAGCACCGCGTATACCCCCCAGCAGCACCATCGGAATGGCAGGCAGGGGCAGCCGCCGGAGGATCCGGGGGTTCCGGCTCTTGTGGGCGATGATCCCAAAGGCCAGCAGGATGCAGATCACGATCCACCCCACCACCAGACCGAAAAGCCAGCCGTACTGGTATTTTTCGTTCCAGGGCTGCTGCAGCCGGAACACCTGCTGGTGCAGGTCATTGGTCAGCACCAGCTCCAGCAGCACCGCCGAGGGCAGCCACAGCATTCTGGCCCAGGCAGACAGGCGGTAGCGCTCGGATCTGTCCACCGTCAGGACCAGCTGAACGCAGAGCACCGGTATCCCCAGCATGGGGGCATAGTAGAGGTACCACAGCATCCGATCCATCCCCGGGGGAGTGTTCAGCTGGAACCGCAGGGTGCGCACAAGGATCCAGAACAGCATCAACAGATCCACGTTCAGCAGCAGCCGCCGCACCTGCGGATGCACCGTGCGGTTGTACAGGGAGATCCCCCACCCTGCGAACAGGCTCAGATACAGCAGGCTCCGGAGGATGCCGCAGGCTTCCTGCAGGCCGGAGGGCAGGCCCTCCAGCGGGAGCACCCGGCACAGCCATGCCAGCAGCACCACGGTGCCCACCGCACAGCCTCTTTGAACCTGTTCTCGCTGCCTCTGTTTCATCCTGCATCCCCCGTCTTTTGTGCCGTTCCCCGGTGTTTTTTCTCCATTATATCACATCCGTGCTGTAATTTACCAGAGAGCAGAGGGGGAATGTACGAACCGGCATTCTTTTTGGGGCCGGGATCCCAAAACCGGGTGGTCTCATAAACAAAAGACAGGCCTGCCCCACAGTGATGCGGAGCAGGCCTGTTTGGTTACAGAAAAGGATTCGGGGCGTTTCCTTGCAGGATCCGTGATTCTATGCTAAAATTTCTTTCAACACAACCATAGAGCAGAAATGCTACTGTCAGCATTGGCAGCCACAGGTTGGAGACGATGAGCAGGAATGATAAAGTGGCTGGCAGCAGAACAAACAGTGCAGCATAACCGATCAATGCGGCAACAGCCATCAGCGAGCACCCAAGGTTGCCCCGAAACAGCAGAAAGGCATTTTTGAGCAGTGCTGATACAGGGAGCTGCATCAGGGGGATCTGGATGGCAAGGTTCAGCGCAAAGCCCAGCAGGAAGATTATGGATATCACCAGAAACTCGACCTGAAACACGCTTTGGCCGCGGCGTACCGCCAGACTTAACCCTGCCAGATCCACAGCAAATAACGGGCCGAATACCGCCCCGAACAAAGCGGCCGGCAGGGTGTTGTTCTTCAGAGACTTTTTGTATTGGAAAGACCAAAAACCGGCCTCATCCCGCAGACAGCGCAAAATTGTATCCAGCAGGTTCATCCCGAAGACAGAGGCCAGAGCACCGGTGACAACACAGGAAAGGATCAGCGGTCCCAGAGCATTGGATGGCAGGAACAGCATGATACAGAGTCCGTAGGGCAGAGTCGCCGCCGTGGCGATCAAGCCGGAACCCAGCAACTGCCAAAAGTCCCGCACAACGATCTCCAGGATACGGGCAAGCCCTTTTTTTCGCCGCTGTCCTTCCGGGTACAAAGCGCCGGTGGCGGGGTCTTTTTTGTAGATCTCAAAATGCTTCATGTTCATTCCTCACTAAAGTACCCTGATACCGTGTTGGCATCTGTTTATATAAAACATTATAAGTCATTCGGCTGGCCGGAGCGACATCACTGTATCAGGTTCGGTGTATTTTGAAGCATCTCCTGAATTTTTTCAACCCGCCATGCTGCTGCGGATGATATGATGAAAAGGGGCATGATCCGTCCCCGGTTAGGAGGAATATCAGATGAATTTGCCGTTGGTATTGGAAAAGAATACGACTCCGCAGAATTGGAATGCACGGCGGGAAGCGCTGCTCGCGTTGTTCCGCTCGCAGGAGTACGGCATCCGGCCGGAAGTTCCCTATGAACAGACCGAACACCTGCGGTCAGAAGAGTATCTGCCAAAATGCAAAGCCATACGGCAGATCTGGGATGTCTGTCTGAAAACGAAGCAGGGAAGTCTGAAATTCCCCGTGGTGCTGGTGCGTCCGGAGGGAACGCAGAAAGTCCCGGCAGTCCTGTTCCTTTGCAATCACGAAAAGACAGCCTCTCCCGGGCCGAAAATGGGGCCTGATCAGATGGAAAAACTGCTGGCCAATGCCCCGGAAGCGTGGCGCAAAGAGGCCATGAATTTCTTCCAGAATATTCCAGCTGGAAGCGGTGGGCCGTCGCTCATTGATATCGAACAGGAAACGGAGCAGGAATACTGGCCTGCTGAACAGATCGTACAATCGGGCCGGGCAGCCGTGACCTTCTATGCAAGTGCATTGCAGCCCGACGATGCTGCGCAGTATCCCGGCCCACTGGCAAAGCTTTTTGGGCTCAGTGCAGATGCACTGCCTGCCGATGCATGGGGAACCCTGGACATCTGGGCCTTTGGGATGAGCTGTGTGGTAGACCTGCTGGTAAAACACCCGGGCATCGACCCGGCCCGAATCTCGGTAGGCGGTTTCTCGCGCGGCGGCAAGGCAGCTCTTTGGTGTGCGGCACAGGATGAAAGGGTCTGCGGGGTCCTTGTCAATGATTCCGGCTGCTCTGGTGCTGCCGTGTCCCGTGGCAAGCATGGTGAGACGGTGGGTTCCATCACGGCAGCATTTCCCCATTGGTTCTGCAAAAATTATCAGAAGTATGCATGGAAAGAGGAGACCCTTCCCTTCGATCAGCACCAGCTGGTGGCCTGTGTGGCACCACGGCTGTGTTACATAACCAGCGGCTCTGAGGATCGGTGGAGCGACCCTGATGCAGAGTGGAATGGTGCAAAGAGCGCCAGTTGTGCCTGGGAGCTCTTCGGGGATGCTCCTCTGCCCAGCCAGCCGCCTGCCAATGACTCGGGATACCTGACCGGGCGAATTGGATACCACCGCCGCACCGGCGGCCACGATATTACCCGATGGGATTGGGCAATGTTTCTACGTTTTTTGGATTTTCACAATGGCTGAAGTAATTTTTTGAACATAAAAACTGAATATTTTACTCCCTGAAATCCGGCAGATTTGGTATGCTCTCAGTAGAAGAAGGTTCTGTTCTCAAAAGAGGAGGAAAGATTATGAAAAAAAAGATCAACCGGCGCGATTTTCTTAAAGTCATGGGTGTTGTTGGCATGACGGCATCTCTGGCCGCCTGTGGGGACTCCGGTTCCAGCAGCGCGGCTGCCAGTTCTACCGCTGGCGGCGATGACGGCGTGATCACCATCTCTTACTGGACCACGGACCGTCACGATCAGGCGTATCTGACTCCGCTGATCGAAGAATACAACAAGACCAATTCGGACAACATTTATATCGACTACCAGGTCTATGCCGACAACTATTCTCAGATGCTGGATCTCGCTTTCAGCACCGACACTGCACCGGATGTGTTCAAGCTCAGTGGAACGGACCCGCTGGAAGTGCAGGTGGACGAAAAGAAGATGCTGCTGGATCTCTCTCCGTATATGACGGAGGAGTACAAGGCTCGTTTCTGGGATGGCGCTTTTGTGCAGGGCATCAACTCCTGGGGCGACGGAATCTACTCCCTGCCCTTTACGGCATCTGCCTGTCGCCTGTTCTACAACCAGGATCTGCTGGATCGGGTGGGCATTTCTGCTCCCCCCAAGACCCTGAAGGAACTGGTAGATGATGCCACACTGGTGACAAAGCAGCTGAGCAGCGAAGGGATCTACGGCATTGCAGGCAACTATAAATCGGCAATGAGCGCCGTAATGCGTTCCATCGATCCGGTGGTTCAGGTCAGCGGCGGCACCTGCAATGGCTTTGACTTCAAGAACGGCAAGTACGATTTCAGCAGCTACAGAGAAGTCCTGCAGCTGTTCCGTGAAATGTACTCCACCGGTGTAGCATTCCCCGGCAGCGAGTCTCTGGACATTGACCCCCTGCGCACCCAGTTTGCAGCAGGCAACATTGCCTTCTATTTCTCCTTGAGCCATGCAGAGCCCGGCGTTTACCAGAGCCAGTTTCCCACGGATATCAACTGGAACTGCTGCCAGATCCCCAGCCTGTCCGGAAATACGGACGGTGTGCAGAACCTGTGGTTTGGCGGCTCCGATAAGGCGATCAATGCCTCCACAAAGCACCCGGATGAAGCATGGAAAGTCATGGAATTCCTCCACAGCGATGAGGTCATGGGGCCCTATTATACCGCCGGTCTCGGCACTGTCATGATCAAGAGCGCCGTGGAAGGTGCAGAACCGCCGGCCTCCATTGAGACCATGCCGGATCTGGCCATTGGGGCAAATGATCAGAACTGGCCGATCCGCCCCGCCATTTCCATCGAGGGCGAGGATTACTCCACCGTGGCGGTTCAGTGCATTTTTGGTTTAAAGGACATTGATCAGGCCATCAGCGAGCTGAACGATCGGTACAACAACGCCTATGATAAGTCGGTTGCCGATGGGGCAAAGCGTATCGTTTATCCCAACTTTACCGCAAAGAATCAGGACACTTCCGTTTGATAACAGATGCCCGCGTGCATCGGAACTTAAACTGAACTCCGCTCCCATTTGATCCATATATGTGAAGCACCAATAGAGGAACCCGGCTTCGGGTCCCTCTATTGGTGCTTCTGAGAAGAAAGAAGCTGTATGAACAATCACACGCATCATCACAATGGTTCGATCGTTCTGAAGGTCACTGCCACCATCACCGTGATCTTTCTGGTTGCCATCACCCTGAATCAGATCATCCTGAACCGCCATATCAACGACACGATCGAGGAGAATATGGAAGAGACCGTTCTGCGGACAGCGGAACAGACAGAGAACTATCTGTCTACCCGCGTTAGTGGGAGCATCGAGCGGCTGCTTTATTTTAAGGCTGAATCGGGGCTGGACAGCATTTTGGCAAATTACTTTGCAAACCCCAATGCGGCAGCCTACAGCGTGGCAATGTCCAATCTCGCTGCACCCCTATCCACAAAAAAGGTGTCCGACAGTCTGATCAGCGATCTGTATCTCTACACGGATTATGGTGCATTTACGGACGGCAGCACCCTGTTGACTCCGGGGTTTTCACTGGAAAAAGTTGCGCTGTGGTCCGAGATCCGGGAAGGAAATTCATTTCTGGAGTTCTGCACCGTCCGCAATGACGAGATCTTCCGCTCCCGGAAATGGGTGGTACCAGTGCTCTATCGATTCAGTATCTCCTCAGCGCAGGTGTATTCTGCCACCCGGAAATGCATTTTAGTGGTAAATCTGGACTGTAAGGAGATTCAGGCACTGATCCGAAAAATCGTTCCCGAAGCGGAATCGGCGATCCTTGTGCTGGATCAGGAAGGCAACCCCGTGACCTGTGTGAATGCCGCAGCGGAAGAGTTGATGAGGGAACCGGAGCTGTTGAGTCGGCTGACCGCCGCAAAAAATACAGTTTTGGATGTTAGATTAGACGGAAAAAGGTATTACGGTGTCGCCCGCAAGGTATCGGTAACACCGTGGACCATCGTGTGTCTGCAGGCATCTACCACAGCACGGGAAGAATCCCGATCCTATCTGCAGCTGCTGCTTGTGGAAGGCGGGACACTGATCATGGTAACAGGGATAGTGTGCCTGCTGATGCTCCATTGGTTCACAGCCCCCTTGCGGGAGTTGATCAATTGCCAGAATGTGAGGCAGGAGTTCTGCTATGAAGGCAACGATGAGATCGCATTGCTGACAAAAAGCTACAACCAGATGCTCCGGAGCAGCAATGAGATGCTGGACAGGGAGAAGCAATACAGCCACCAGCTCGAGGAAAAGAATGATGCCATTGAACTGGAGCAACGGCTGAAACGCCGAGCGGAACTGCAGGCTTTGCAGGCCCAGATCAACCCGCATTTTTTGTATAACACGCTGGACTCCATCCGGTGGAAGGCAGAGGCCGCAGGAGCGGAGGACATCAGCCAGATGGTGCGTGATCTGGCAAATTTTTTCCGCATCGGCCTCAGCCGGGGGCGGGAGATCATTCCGCTGGAGCAAGAGATCTGCCATGTGCGCAGTTATCTGGACATCCAGAAGATGCGGTATGGCGATCGATTGGATTATCAGATCCGGATCCCGGAGGAACTGAAAAAGCTCTACACGGTCAAATTGCTGATACAGCCTCTGGCGGAGAATTCTATTTATCACGGGATCAAGGAATCGGACCGGAAAGGCACCATTCTTATTACAGCAGGCGAAGAACCAGGGGGGTTCTATCTCTGTGTCCGTGATGACGGGCTGGGAATCTCGCAAGAGACACTGACGATCCTGAATGCAGATCTGAAGCGGGGCGTAACGGTCAGCGATGGTGGTTACGGCATCTTCAATGTCAACGAGCGGATCAGGCTCTATTTTGGCCGCGACTATGGTTTGGAGCTCAGGAGTTGTACAGGAGAATGGACAGAGGCAGTCATTCATCTGCCAAAGTATATTCCGGAAAGGACGGAGTGGGATGTTTCAGATTTTGATCGCAGATGATGAACCGAATATCCGGGAGGGGGTAAGGCAGTTTATTACCAGACGCTGCCCGGAGTGGCAGGTGGTAGGGGCGGCTCGCGACGGCAAAGAAGCCTTGGCAATGGCAGAACGATTTCTACCGGACTGCATTATGACCGACATCACCATGCCTCATGTAAACGGATTGGAGTTTCTGGAAAAGATCAAGGAGGAACTTCCGGATGCAAAGCTCCTGATCCTGAGCGGCTACGATGATTTTGAATACGCCGTGCAGGGAATGCGGCTGGGGGTATCAGATTATCTGTTAAAGCCGCTGGACACAGAACTTCTGATCCAACGGCTGGATGCCTTTGCAGCAGAGTTGACCCAGCGTCAACAACAGTGGCAGGATCGGGTGCAGCAGATGCAGCAACGGCTGCACCAGGAACAGAAGATCCGGGAACTTATGTGGCGAGCCAGTGCAGGGGAGCTTGCTTCAGAAGAAATGAAAGAGTTACAACAGTTCTGCATCGGAAGCGACCGTTATCTGGTCGCACTGTTTCAGGGCGGCCCCGAGATACGGCAGGAACTGCCCGCACTGTTGAACCAGCGCTTTGAAAAAAAGCTGGATGCTTATGTTCTGAATCATTCTGTGGAAGGAATGTCTTTCATTGTGTTCTCCATCCACCAGGAAGTGACCAATGCCGCGGCGGCGCTTTTGCTGACCCGTGAACTGACGGCTGTGGTGGTGGCGATCCGGCGCAAATGGAATCAAACGGTCCACTTTTTTCTGGGAGGGATCAAGGACAATATCTACAAGTTGGAAAAATCCGGTCACGAGGCAAAAGAAGCAGCGGAGTATTCTTTCTATGAAATGGCTCCGCCGGTGCGCACCATCTCTGACGTACTGCTGACGCGGGTAACAGCCTGCCCTGAGATCGACCCCCATCTGACAGAGCAAGTGGCACTGACGGTGGCCGGAGGAGATGCGGAGGCCATTGCAGGGGCAGTAGACGGAGTTCTGAGTTGGTTCTACCCCCATGGAGTAGTGGATGCAGCATACATCAAAATGGCAGTTCTGGACATGTGCCTTTCCGTATTGAAGAAGCGCCGAGGACAAAACCCCATCACCTACGTGGAATATAAGGCCTGCCATCAGGAGATCATGGAGGCCGGAACCCTGGAGGAATTGCAGGAATGCTTTAAAAATCTTCTTCTCCTGTGCCGTGCTGCAGAAGAGAAAAAGAATCCCGGACAGGAACTGGTGTCCCGGATCGATGAAATCATGGGAGAACATCTGAGCGATCTGCAGTTTTCGCTGGATGATGTAGCAGCGGAATTGTACATCAGCCCCAATTACCTGCGGCAGCTGTTCAAGCAGGCTTCCGGGCAGACCTTCACCGAACACTTGACCGAAATGCGAATGAAGGAGGCACAACAGCTTTTGGACGACGAAAGCCTGAAGATCTATGAGGTAGCAGAGCGCACCGGCTATGCGGATTCCCGGTATTTCTCCGTCTGTTACAAAAAATACTGGCATATTACCCCCACTGATTATCGCCGCACCCTGCAGGAAAGCGGCTGAGCGGGAATATACAGAAGCAGATATAAAAATCGGAATTTTTTCAACATAATCGGGTATCCATTTCTCTACGTTTCAAAAAAATCACCGTATACTTATAATCAGAAATGCCTTCAGATAATCGTTAGGAGGAAACACTATGGAAACGAGGAAAAAAAGCCTTGGGAGAAGGATCCGGGAGGAGAAGACATCCTATTTGATGCTTCTGCCCAACCTGATTATGTTTGTTGTTTTCACCATCTACCCCATCCTGTGGACAATACGGTACTGTATGTTTGACTACAAGGGCTACGGCACCCCAAAATTTGTAGGCTTTGCAAATTTTGCCCGCATTGCCCGGGACACTGTGTTCAAGACAGCCATCGTGAACACCTTCGTTTATGTGGGAGGCAAACTGCTGCTGACGCTGCCCATTGCATTTATGCTGGCGTTCCTGCTGAGCAAAAACACCCGGCTCAACGCCACCGGACAATCCATTATCTTTACCCCGACCATTATGTCCAGCGCTGTTATGGCGTTGATCTTCTACCTGCTGTTCAACACTTACAACGGCGAGATCAACCGCTTCCTGACGTGGCTGGGTATTATCGATGAAAATGTCAACTGGCTCGGTGTAAAGTACGCCATGCTGACTTGTATCATCATTGCTGCATGGGGCGGTATCGGCAACTACATGGTTTATTTCATTGCAGGCCTCACCGGTATTTCTACAGAGGTATATGAGAGTGCAAAACTGGATGGTGCGAATGCAGCCCAGATCCTGTTCCGCATTACCATCCCTCTGCTGGCCCCCGTCATGAAGATGATCCTGATGTTGGCGCTGGTGATCTCCTTTATGGATTATCAGAGTATCATGGTTCTGACTGAAGGCGGACCCATGAATCAGACCAACGTGATGTTCTTGTATATCTATCAGCTGTTCTTCCCCATCACCGCAGGTTCCTCTGTGGTGCAGGAGTTTGGCTATGGCGCAGCCTGCAGTTTGGTGGCAGCGTTGATCATCGGTGGTGTCACTGGCCTGTATCTGATTCTCGCCAAGCGGCTGGACGCAGTGACCGGTGAATAAGGAGGAACGGAAAATGGCACGGAAAAAATTAAAATGGTCGGATATGCGCCCCTCGGAAAAAAGAGATCATGTGATTTACCTGATCGGCCAGATCCTGAAATGGCTGTTTGTAGGTTCCATGTGTATCTTTACCCTTTATCCGGTGGTCTACACTCTGCTGGGCTCCTTCAAGACCAACGCAGAATTGACATTGGGCGGAAATTTCCTGCCGGAGAACTGGCAGTTCAACAACTATGTTTATGCTTTCCAGAAGTTGGACTTCGGCAAGTATTTCCTGAACAGCGTGGTACTGGCACTGCTGACGGTGGTTTTTACACTGATCACCTCTTCCATGGCGGCCTATGTGATCAGCCGCCGAGATTTTGTGGGCAAAAAGCTGATCTCTACGGCATATCTGCTCAGTATGTTCATCTCGGTTGGTTCGGTGGCGCTGTATCCTCTGTATACTCTCATGAGTCGGCTGGGACTGACCAAGAATATGGTGGGTCTGGCACTGATGCTTACCGGCGGCCAAGCGGCTAACATTTTTATGATCTCCGGCTTCATCAATGGAGTGCCCAAAGATCTGGACGAGGCTGCCACGATCGATGGCGCTGGCCCCTTCCGCATCTTCTGGCAGATCATCGTTCCGGCCATCAAACCCATTTTGGGAGTGATCGCGCTGTTTGCCTTCCGCCAGGCCTGGAATGAGTTTGTTACGGCACAGGTGTTCACCATGGCCAACCCCGGCCTCAAGACCCTGAGCGTTGCTGTTGCAAATCTGCGCTACTCCGCCAACGCTGCTGCTGAGTGGCATATCATGACAGCGGGCGCTTCCATTGCACTGCTGCCTATCCTTCTGGTTTATCTGGCCGCAAACCGCCAGTTCATTGCCGGATTGACGGCCGGTGCAGTCAAGGGCTGAATCAACACATACACGAAAGGAGTCTGTTTTGTCTATGTATCGACATGAGATCACCGAAATCGCGCCCCATACATGGTGCCTGAGTGAATTTCGTCTGGTGAACGCTTTCCTCATCGAGGGTGAAGAGAAAGCCGCGCTGGTGGATACCGGCTGCGGTATCGGCGACCTCGCTGGGGAAGTGCGTGCACTGACGGATAAGCCTCTGATCATTCTGCTGACGCATACACACTTTGACCATGACGGCGGTGTCTTTGAGTTTCCCGGCGTTCCAGTCTATGTGAATCCGCTGGATGGGGAGCGTGCCGAAGAAGATCACAAGAATATGGAAAAATTCATGGGCACCACAGATTACAACAAGATGCGCAGTTTCTATATTCAGTCTCGTGGGCCTATTCGCTGCCCGGATCTGGATCAGGAAGAACTGCTGAAATTGGTGCCCAATCATCCCACTGAGGGCAGCTATCCTTGGCATCCTGTTAATGACGGAGATGTGATCGATCTGGGCGGTCGAACCATCAAAGCGATTCTCACGCCTGGCCACACCCCCGGCAGTACCTGCTTCCTGGATGCAGAAAATCATATCCTTTTCAGCGGAGATTGTGCGAATATCTCAATCATTCTGGAGCGGCAGCCTGAAAACGATATGCGGCTGGTGGATATCTGCAATCACACGATGACAAAGCTCTGGAATCAGGAAAGTTCTTTTGAACGGCTGGCCGTGGGACATGATGCAGTGACTTTGGATAAGCAGATCGTTCGGGATTACCGGGATCTGTCTGCGGGGCTTCTGGATGGCAGCATTACCGGAAAGTACGAGGAGACCGGGTTCCGCAAGGGCGATGTTGCACGCTTGGGTATGGCAGAATTGTGGTACCAATGTGACGCTTAAATTTACGATTGCACGAACATGATATGGGGCTGTTGCAAAATAGTCCAAACGAAAAATGAGATAGACTCCCCCGAAAGGGTGTCTATCTCATTTTTGTTGTAATCGAGATTTTGCCACCTGTAGCATTTGTCCAGTCCGCAGGCGGCTCCAGCCGTAATCTGAAACAAACGAGGAGGCTCGCTGTCAGTCAAAACCAGTCGGCGTAGCCCATGCGGACCAGATTGTCATGGCTGATCTTCAGGCTTTCATAGGGGTCACGACCATAGGTGTCATCCTGCTCGATCAGGAAGTATCGCTACCGCCATCCAGACCGGCTTGTATGCAGGCGGAGATGGGCAGACTGGACCACCAGCAAAACCCTCGCACTGTTGCGTGAAAAACGAGCGTCTGCGATCCGCCAATACCTGAAATACCGTCTGCACTATCTGAAAGCCGCCATGGGGTGATAAAATGGCCTATCTGAAATTGATGGACCTGCCCGATTGCAATGCGTGGGAAATCGTTAAACGCACCAACGTCTGCCTGATGGAAGATCCCTGTCATTGAATGTCCGCTCAGCTAGCGCTATAATAAAAGAAAACGGTAAGGAAGTGCACCTATGCTCTACCCCGGTCTGTACGAACAGGTCATCAATAACGCACTGAACCGCGAGCTTGCAGAGATCCCGGAAGCCCGCAAGTCCACTGCGCCCATCGACACAGCGGAGGCTGCCAAGGTACTGGCGCAGTATCTGACCGACGTGGTACAAAAGGGTCTTGAGAACGTGCAGGACAATGGCGGCGGCATCGAGGCGCAGATCCAGCTGGCAAACCAGATCGTGACTACCATCCAGAACACCACACAGGAAGCTGACTTTGCCGCGCTCGGTGTTGACCAGCGGGCAGAGCAGCTTCTTGCTCTTTTGCAGCAGAATGACCCGCGCCTTGCTACAGGAAAAAGCGCAAAAGACCTTGACCGCCCGGAGACTTCCATTGCACAAAGCTCCCTGTTTACCGGTGCTATCCATGAACCGCAGATGTACACGGAGCTGAAAAAGGAGATCGTTTCCGCCGACCGCATTGATATGCTGGTCTCCTTTATCAAGTGGAGCGGCTTGCGCCTCATCATGGACGAGCTGCGGCAGTTTGCGCAAAACGGCGGTGAGTTGCGCATCATCACCACCTCTTATATGGGCGCTACGGACGTAAAAGCCATTGAAGAGCTGCGCGCGCTGCCCAATACGAAGATCAAGGTCAGCTATGACACCAAGCGTACCCGGCTCCACGCAAAGACCTATGTATTTTACCGGTACACCGGTTTTACTACGGCGTATGTAGGCTCCTCCAACCTGTCCAACGCAGCAATTTCCAGTGGTCTGGAATGGAACGTCAAGGTGACCCGAAAGGACCTGCCGGAGACCATCGAAAAGATCGCAGCCACCTTTGAAAGCTACTGGAACTCCAGCGAGTTTGAATATTACGATGAAGGGCAGCGGGAGCGGCTGACCCGCGCCCTGAAAGCCGAAAAATACAGCGAGACCGACCACAGCGGGATCTACACCCTGGATATTCTGCCCTATTCCTACCAGCAGGAAATTCTGGACCGACTGGATGCCGAGCGCACCGTTCGGGGGTACAACCGCAACTTGGTGGTGGCCGCTACCGGCACCGGTAAAACCGTGATCTCCGCACTGGATTACAAGCGCTTCTGCAGGCAGCATCCGGGGCAGCCCTGCCGGCTACTGTTTGTGGCACACCGGGAGGAGATCCTGAAGCAGAGCCTGTACACCTTCCGGGCGGTACTGAAAGATGCCAATTTCGGTGAACTGTATGTGGGCAGTCACAGAGCCGACAGCATTGATCATCTGTTTGTTTCCATCCAGACCTTCAATTCTCAGGAGCTTGCCGCCAAAACGGCAGCAGATTTTTACGATTACATCGTTGTAGACGAGTTCCATCATGCAGCTGCACCCACTTATCAGAAGCCGTTGGAATATTACCAGCCGAAGATCCTGCTTGGACTGACCGCCACCCCGGAACGCATGGACGGCAAAAGCGTTCTGGACTATTTCGGCGGACGCATTGCCGCCGAGATCCGTCTGCCGGAGGCCATTGACCGGAAACTACTTTGTCCCTTCCAATATTTCGGCGTCACCGACACCGCAGATCTGAGCAGCCTGAAATGGCGTACCGGCGGCTACGATAAAAACGAGCTGTCCAACCTGTACACCCTCAGCGGCATGGTGGCGGAGCGCCGCGCTGACCTTGTGGTGAACTCCATCCTGAAATATGTCACCGATATCGACGATGTGAAGGGTTTGGGCTTCTGCGTTTCCATTGCTCATGCCCAATTTATGGCGCGCTACTTTAATACCCACGGCATCCCGTCTATGGCACTGACCGGCGATTCTCCTGACGAGGAGCGCAACGCCGCCAAACAGCGGCTGGTTTCCGGGGAGCTCCGATTCCTCTTTGTGGTGGACATTTACAACGAGGGTGTGGATATCCCCGAGGTGAACACTGTGCTGTTCCTGCGCCCTACCGAGTCGCTGACCGTGTTTTTGCAGCAACTGGGGCGTGGTCTGCGTCTGGCAGAAAACAAGGATTGCCTGACCGTTTTGGATTTCATCGGGCAGGCCAACAAAAAGTATAATTTTGAGGAGAAATTCGCAGCACTGCTCTCGAACACCACCCGCAGCGTCAGTCGGGAACTTAAAGAGGGCTTTGTCTCTGCACCCAAAGGCTGCTATATTCAGCTGGAAAAAATTGCCGCAAAGTATGTGCTGGATAATATCAGCGCCTCCTATGACCGCACCTCCGGGCTTGTGGCGCGGGCGGCTGCCTTCACAGAGGATACTGGTCTGCCCCTGACACTTGGGAACTTCCTCGACTACTACCATCTTGACCCCCGGGCCATCTACAGCAAAAAGGTCTGCTTCAGCAGGCTGTGCGTCCGCGCAGGGGCGACATCCGATTTTGCAGAGCCTTTGGAAGAGACCATGATCAAAGCCCTTGCACGCTTTGCAGTCGTGGATTCCCGCAGGTGGATTCGTTTTTTGCTGGGGCTCCTGCCGAAATTGGATAACACCGACTTTGCAGCCCTGCCGCCGGTAGAGCAGCGGATGCTGCAAATGTTCTATGTAACCCTCTGGGGCAAAACTGCAGAAAGCTGGGAGGATGAAGAAGTTCTCGATAACCTGTATGCGCTCTCAGACAGTCCCGTTTTGCTGGGGGAACTGCAGGCACTTTTGCAGTATCAATATGACCGCATTGATTTTATTGACGAGCCGGTGGATGTGGGCTTTGATTGTCCGCTGGACCTGCACTGCACCTATACCCGCGACCAGCTGCTGGTGGCGCTGGACTTTTTGAAGCCTGCTACTGTCCGTGAAGGCGTGAAGTGGCTGCCGGAAAAGCAGCTGGACGTATTCTTTGTGACCCTGAACAAAGCGGACAAAGATTACTCTCCCAGCACCATGTACAAGGATTATTCCATTAACGAAAGCCTGTTCCACTGGCAGAGCCAGAGCACCACCGCCGAAAACTCTGCCACCGGGCAGCGCTACATCCATCACCGGGAAAAAGGAAGCCGCGTGCTGTTATTCGTGCGTGAGTTCAAGGCAGATGCCCGTTTTGGCGGGGCAGGAGCGTATACCTATCTGGGCACGGTGAACTATGTGAAGCACGAGGGCTCCCGCCCCATGAACATCACATGGAAGCTGGACCGCCCGATCCCTGCAAAGTTCCTCAAAAAGACCAACAAGCTGGTGGTCGGTTAAAAGGAGAATATCATGAAGGTTGTTCGCGTTGTTGCAGCTGTGATCTGCGACGATATTCAGACGAAACATAAAATTTATGCCACCGCCCGCGGCTACGGTGAGTATAAGGGCGGATGGGAATTTCCGGGCGGCAAAATCGAGCCGGGTGAAACCCCGCAGCAGGCGCTGAAACGAGAGATCCGGGAAGAACTGGATACCGAGATCGCGGTAGGCGACCTTATCGACACCATTGAATACGATTATCCCACCTTCCATCTTTCCATGGACTGTTTCTGGTGCGAAGTAGTTTCCGGCGAACTGGTGCTGAAAGAAGCCGAGGCTGCACGCTGGCTGACTAAAGAGGAGCTTGATTCTGTTCCGTGGCTTCCGGCGGATCAGACCATTTTGGAGACTATCAAAAACTCTATGATATAACTTTGGCAAGCCTTATGAATTGCAAAACGATTTTTTAGTTGCTATACTGGGCTTATCAAATTTTTTTCGGGAGGCTGCTACAGTGACAGCACAGACAATGCAAATCGGGAACAGACCTTGCCGCATTTACGGCGGGGCTAATGCAGAATACCTGCTGCTCCAAATGACAGGTGAGCATGAGCTGCAAAGTATGGATTATGAAGTGGCGGCGATCGCACAAAGCAGCCGGAATTTTCTGCTCGCGGCTATCCCGGTGGGAAGCTGGAACGATGCACTTTCTCCGTGGAAAGCCCCTGCCGTGTGGGGAAAGCAAGGCTTCGGCGGCAAAGCTGGGGAGACCCTGCGCTTTCTGACGGAGCAGGTCATTCCCACACTGGAGCAGCAGTTTCCTCTCCCGGAAAACGTCAAAATCATTCTGGGCGGCTACTCGCTGGCCGGGCTGTTCGCTTTGTGGGCATCCACCCAGACCGATTTGTTCTACGGTGTCGCCGCCGCTTCTCCCTCTGTGTGGTTTCCGGGCTGGATGGAGTTTGAACAGCAGCACCCGATACAGGCACAGCACGTTTATCTGAGCCTTGGCGACAAGGAAGAGC
>ERZ825525.1512-NODE-1512-length-19531-cov-4.357979_pt1 | contig 19531 bp, 18 predicted proteins | sample MGYA00519930_ERZ825525 | MGnify/ENA primary metagenome ERZ825525 (study PRJEB31778, sample SAMEA3449203) | human gut metagenome | biome: human gut; feature: human-associated habitat; material: faeces | place: United Kingdom | collected 2010/2012 ... | reverse complement strand
GCGATACGTCCCTGATGAAGAACGATAGCACCGATTATCTGAACAGGGTAAGGCTTTTTGCCAAGCACTCTGAACGCAGCTTCACGGCAAACCGCAAGAGCGTCAGGAAGAACGTCATCAAGAGTTGAAAGCTCGTCCAGCTTGCCCCTCAGAATGGCAGTCTGTCCGCCCAGCTCCTCGTCAGACATATCGGCATACTTACTTTCAAGCTCGAGTACCTTATTCTTTATAGGCTCGATCTTGGCAAGCTCTTTTTTAGAATAGTTGCCGAATATTTTATCAAATAATCCCATGTTTCAATCCACCTTTATTTATCCTCCTGCCAGAATTTATGGCAGGAAAAAGTTAAAAAATATACTATGCTATAAATACACTATTATATTATACAATATCCCCTTTTAAAAGTCAAGCAATTTATGTGACGTTTTACAAACAAAAAACGACGGACAGTGTTTTCTCACTGCCGCCGCACCAATGGACTATTTCTGCATTAGCCTGTATTCGCTGATACCTGTCAGCACTGTAAACGCCACCTGACGCTGATAGTCCTCATTCTCCAATTTCTGAGCCTCCTCAGGGTTTGAAAGAAAACCGCACTCTATCATAACCGCAGGATTTTTGGTATTATTAAGTAGATAAAGCTCGTCGCCTACCGGCTTAGTTTCTCTGGTATTGTCAGGCTGTAAAAGGGAAACGAACTGCTTTTGCATCACTCCCGCAAGCTTTTCACCCTCGGCATTGTCTTTAGAATAGAACATCTGCGCACCGCTGTAGCGGCTGTCGGTAAACTGATTTTGGTGTATGGAAACTGATATGCCCTCGGAATATTTCGAGAATATGGCAAGGCGGTTTTTCATATCGGACTTTTTCTGCTCCCCAAGCCCCTCTGTGCCTTTGTCATAGATAGAGATATCGCTTTCACGGGTGCAAACGACATCATAGCCGAGAAGCTTCAGACCGTCACGGAGGCTTTCCGCCACCGCAAGGTTTATCCCCTTTTCAGGCGTGCCGTCAACGGATACACAGCCTCCGTCCAGACCACCGTGACCTGGGTCGATGACCACCACAGGCTTATCCATGGTCGTTTTCACCGCCCCACCTGTCATGACGGCTTCACCGTTGTTTTTGCCATACCAGCACACTGCCGCAAAGCCTGCTATCACCACACAGCACAAAATATTCTGCAATCTTCTGAACATATATCCGCCCTCCTAGTTTTTGTCCTTTGTACAAGTTATGCGGACAAAGGACGGCTTATGCAAAAAAAATCACCGCACCACGAAAACGGGTACTCGTAAAGAAGTTTTTATGATTTGAAGATGAGGTTGCGTAACCATGGCGGTTACGCAACCTTTCTCTTTTTGTCGTACTTCATACTGTCAGCGACCGCAGTCGATACTGCGACATCGAAGCGATAATAAATGTCGATCTGCTGTGTGCGGTGCCCACTGCTCTTATCGGGAGCATGAACAACAATCTTCTCGATCAGTTCGTGCATGATCTCAGGAGTAAGCTCCGTGATACGCTCATACTTCTGCACCACGCTGATGAATGTGGTCACATCGGCGGACTTCTGTTCGGCGGTTTCGATATAGGCAGTAAGCTCTGAAGCGCTATCCCTCAGTTTCTTCTGCTCGTCCTCATATCCTTCTGACATGACAGCAAATCGCTCATCGGAAATTTTCCCTGATACATTGTCCTCATAAAGCCTTGTAAACAGCCTGTCAAGCTCAATGATACGCTTTTCAGCCTGTTTCAGGGCTTTCTTTGCTTTTGTAAGTTCCGAGGACTGCTTTTGAACGGAATTGCCCATAGCCGCCTGCACAAACTCTTCCTCATGCTCTTTAACCCTGACAAGCAGTTTGTTCAGCTCGTTCAGCACGATCTCATTCAGTACAATAGTTCTGATGAAGTGAGCGGAACAAGCGTCCTTGTCTGAGGAATATGTGGAACACTTCAAATGCTCCTGATCTGCGGTCAGACTTGTTGCACGGCACAGATACATTTTCTTTCCGCAGTCCGCACAGTAGACCATACCCGAAAATGGATTGACTTCCTCATGTTTGGTGGGACGGCGCTTGTTCTTGCGAAGCTCCTGCACCAAATCAAACTCCTGCTGAGTTACGATAGGCTCATGAGTATTCTCAAAGATGAGCCATTCTTCCTGCGGATTTCTCACGGTCTTCTTGTTTTTGTAGGACTTCTTATGTGTTCTGAAGTTGACGGTGTGCCCGCAATACTCCGCCTTGTCGAGGATTACCGATACTGTTTTACCGTCCCAGCGTTTAAGATTGGCGTTTTTGTTTACGGGATTCCTGCCCTGTGATATGGCGTAGGCTGTTGGTGTTGATATTCCCTCAGCAGTGAGGATTTTTGCTATCTGAGTCGGTCCGTACCCGTCAATGCAAAGTTTGTATATCCTTCGCACTACTGCTGCAGGCTCATCATCGATCAACCATAAGTTTTTATCTGTTTCCGACTTTTTATAACCGTAAATCGGGAGAGATAAAGGCTTACCCGACTGCCCCTTAGCCTTGAAAACGGCTCTGATCTTCTTACTCGTATCACGGGCGTACCAGTCATTAAAAATTTTTTTGAAAGCCATCAGCTCATTTTCAGACTTTAAGGTATCCACGCCGTAATTGATAGCGATATAGCGGACGTCATGATTCGGAAAAATGATCTCGATGTATTCACCTGTTTTGAGATAATCACGACCAAGCCTTGAAAGGTCTTTGGTGATGACCGTTCCGACTTTTCCGTCCTCAATGTCTGCCATCATAGCCTTGAAGCCTTCTCGTTCCCACGTTGTACCGGAGACTCCGTCATCGACGTAGAAAACCGGGTTATGGAAACCGTTATCATCAGCGTACTTCTTGAGGATAGCCTTCTGGTTGGTGATGCTGTTGCTCTCACCCTGTAACATATCGTCCTGGCTCAGGCGACAATATAATGCTGTGATCTTGTCTGTCATATTAAACCTTCCTTTCCGACAGATACAGCAAGCTATGTTATCATTATAGCGCGCACCGACAATAAATACAATGCGCCGATATTCCAAAGTTACACAGCCTGCTTCTTTGGTTCTTGTCCGGATTCACCGAGGAAATCCTCACACTCACGGATTATGAGCCGTTTCAGAATACCCGAAAGGCTTGCCTTTGAAGCAGGGTTAAATACGGTCTTGACCGTATACAGCGTATGTCCGATCTTGTACTCGGACACAGTTTCTGTTGCCGTATTTTCTACGGCAATATTATCTTTATTATTCATAGCGAACTTTCTCCTTTGCTTGTCTGTCTCTACGCATATAGAGTGAGGGCTTCGCTTTCTCTTTCTTACCCTCGTTTTGTTGTTGCTTTATACTTTTATGATAGCTGTGCGGAACGGCATTGCTGCCGTCCCATATCACAGCTATCACTTCTCAATCCTCATAAGGATTCTTCTTGTCAGTAAAGCACATCTGCTGACCAAACTCATCATCGTCCTGAGCTGTATCTGTATCGCTCTCGGCAATGCTATCCTGTCTGAGCTTCGCAAGCTGTTCAGGGTGCTTTGTAATAAGCTCAAAAAGTCCCTGCTCATCACAGCCAAGTGTGTCCCTGATCTTAGCAAGCTGGATAGCATTCAGCTTCGCATTGATTTTCCCAATCTCAGCCTTGTCGCTCTCGATAAGGTCAAGCACCACCTGACGCTTGCTCAGGAGCTTTTCTGTCTGCTGTTCATAGGTAAGCATACCGCCATCTCCTTCCATTTTTCTCTCCTTGTTTTGTTTGTGTCTGCCGTGGTATCTCCACAATCAAATTATAGCGCGCAATGAAGCCATTTGTCCAGCCGCAATTGCGCATGAACTTTTTGTCGAATTTCATTTTTCTCCAGTGTAATTTGCACTGATAAAATAGAAATATTCACCGTGGCTAAATAATACAACCAAGAATGACAAAAAATTATCAATACGATAAAATTCTGAAAAGTATTGAAAAGAAAGACGGATTATGGTATAATATAAACAAGTGTATATTTTGTTTTGAAAGAAATGTAAACATGAGTCCTAAAAGCATTAAGGAAGGTTGTCTGCTCTATCATCAAACAAAACTTAATAACCTTAAATCAATAATCAAATATGGATTACTATCTCGTGCTATAATTACATCTCAAGATTTGCATTTTGAAGATGTAGCTGATTCGCAAATCATTGAAGAAAGAATTGAAAATGGATTAGATGTCTATGTACCTTTTCATTTTCATCCTAGGACAACTTTTGATTACAAGATAAGATATAATAATCCTAATGAATCTTTTATATTCCTGTGTATGTACAGAGACAGAGCAGCAAACAAAAATGCATTGATACTTCCTGCGCATCCATTAAGCAATATGAAACCACAAACATATCCATATGCCGAAGGCATAAATGTTATTGATTGGAGTACAATGGAATTAACACAAGGGAATATAGGTTATAATAGCCAAGTTAGGATGGCAGAATGTTTAATTAAAGATAAAGTTGATATCAGCGATATTTCTATTATTTATGCAAAAGATGAAACTGATAAGTGTAATGTTGAAAGAATACTCCAACAAAATGATGTCTATCACATAAAAGTTTATATTGGAAATACTTTCTTTGGCTCACCATCTAATCTGATAACCTTTTAACATTGTTATTATTTATCAATTATCTTTACCGAAAGGAGGAAAATCATGATTAACTTTGTAGTTGGTAATTTATTTGAATCTGATGCTTTCGCTCTTGTTAATACCGTCAACTGCGAAGGGTATATGGGAAAAGGTATTGCCTATCAGTTTAAGTTGCGTTATCCTAATATGAATGCTGAATATGTAAAAAAATGTAGATTGCATCAACTCCAGCCGGGAATGCTTCACAGTTACTTAGAAGATTCAAAATTAATTGTGAATTTTCCGACTAAAAATAAGTGGCGAGAAAAATCAAAAATGGAATACATTGTATCAGGTTTGGATGCATTGATAGATTTAATTAAGGAAAAGCACATTACTTCTATTGCTATTCCGCCTTTAGGCAGTGGCAATGGTGGCTTAAACTGGAGTGAAGTCAAACAGGTTATCATCCAAAAATTAAGCTGTTTAAGCGAAGATGTTGATATATATATATACGAACCATCAAGAAACTATCAAGCAATTCCTGTCGCTGAACCACAGCTTTCATTATCTGCCTTGATACTAATGCAAATTAAATTTCACCTTTTACCTGATAAAATACATTTCAATAAAATTTGCTTACAAAAAACCGCCTACTTTATGAACGTTTTATCTAATACAGATTATTTCCGTTTTGTAAAAGAAAAGTATGGTCCATACGATCATGACATAGATGTTATTTCTAAACAAATAAAGGAGTTTGAAAAATACCACAAAGTAAAAAACACAAACGAAGCATATGATATTCTTATGAAAAAGTTGATAAGTGAAACAACGCTGAAAAAAATAGAGTTTTATGCACCTTTTATAAGTAGGGCAGCAGCGTTCACAAATCATTTTTCAGATAGTACTTCTGTCGAAGGTGCCGGTACAGCTTTATTCATAATTCAACAATCTCACGGTGCTACAACGGAAGAAATAGTTGCTGGGTTTAAACATTGGTCAGTAGATAAAGCTAAGCGCTTTTCGGAGGCTTCCATATTATCTGCAATCAATGAATTAGAACAAGCCGGATTTATTCAAAAAACATTTTGTGGGTATCAAATAATAAACAACTAATAATCAAAGCATTCTTTGAGTCACTTTTCAAAGGATGCTTTTTTATTTGAAATAATCATAGAGGTCTTAAAAAAGTATATGAATATTTCATACAATTGCCGCACAACTTGCGCAATAATTGCGCCGAGGTATTTTACAATATAATCGTCGGCAGGAGCGACGAAAAAAAGATATAGTCGCTATCGCTCTAATTCTCGCCCTGACAGCGAGAAAACCGCCGAAAGGCGGTAAAAGTCGTGTCGATGAAAAATCGGCACTCTCAGTTCGCAAGCACGGTGATATGCGTCACGTTTCGGAGAAACGGGACTTTATCACGATGCTTGTCAGGGAAAAATTTCCCCTAAGACCCATTAATAAAAAAGACCGCTGATGCGGTCGAGAACGAAAGGAAAAAACATGACGAAAGCAGAAAAGAACTACAAGCGTGACTATGGTCACAAGGACAGTGCGGAGCTTGCTTTGAATTACACCCGTGACGGTATGCGTGAGGAGCTTGACAAGGCTCTCTCCGAGGTCAGCCCGAATGACCTTACAGCAGACGAGCAGGAGTATCTTGACGGACGAAATCAATGCCGTAATCATATGTTCCGAGAATCAAAATCAGACAAATTACTCCGAAAGCAGAGGAGAACAAGTTTGTTCGTGATGCTATCGACCGTGGCAACATGAAAGTCGCCAGTATCGCCAAAAACATTATCACCGCATACGGTGTTGAGCCGGATCAGGTTCATGGTGCTGCGATGGCGGCGTTTATTTACCGAACACATCTTGTTGGTGAACTGAATGACCTGCACACTCAGATTGAGGACTTGAAAGAGAAGCTCAAAGTGCTGAAAAAATATCGCAAGGTCAAGCATATCGGTGAGGAGCTGAAAGCTCTCGGCGGTAAGGACGAAAAGAAATACCGTAAGGAACACAGCGGCGAAATTGCTGAGTATTACGAAACACGAAAAGAGGTATTGGAGCTTTACCCGTCAGGCACGATACCGAAGGTGGAAAATCTTGAAAAGCAGATCACATCTTTGCAGAAAAAGCTGGCGAAGAAAAATACGGAATACAATCAGGCGGATAAGAAGTCCCGTGAGCTGTACGAAGCAACGAGAACCATAGAGGAATATCTCCGCCATGAACAGAGCCGAGGACAACAGCAGAAGCGTAAGCGGAATGACCTTGAATAATAGGCGTATTGCACCGAGAAAAATGTGATATTGCTGCGCCCTGCACAAGAATTATTACAATTATCCCGATATGCTGAACTCTGAAATCATTGTAGGCTATAATATGGTTACTATGAAATTGGAGGTGCAGTATATGTTAGCAATACCCGAATTGGCTATGCCAAAAGCGAACACAGTCACTACTGTCTGCAACGGCAGGCGTGAGGTCTGGACGGACTATGAAGAAGCGGAAGCGTATTTTCTTGAACTCATGATGACCACTGAGGGCGAGGAACATGACCGAGCGGAGTGCGTATACATTCAGCTACTGCACGGGCTGAAGGAATGTTCGGACGAGGGCTAATAAACAAAGAGAGCGAGTTGTCAGTAACGGCAACTCGCTCTTTGTTATACAAGTAACTATTCAATTATATGAGCAAGAATTTTCAACTTTTTCTCACGATCAATAATACTTCTGTTTGAATTTATATCGCATATTAATAGAGGTGACTTATTATTTGATCGAATAATAAGTTTGAAAATGGTGCTGAAATTATCAATCTGTTTCTCATTGATAGTATTTGCAATCTCAATTATTTCCTCTTTATTATGATCATCTAAGAATACAAACAACCTTCCCAATAAACCGACAAGCATATCAGAAATCTGAACAAACTTAGATTTTGTTGACTTTGTAAAATGATAGTTTTTCAAAGTCTTATCATTATCATGTAGATTAATACTGCTTAAATGTTTTTGAATGGTAGTTTCTTCATCAAAAACATTCTCCGATTCGCTAAATATGCTTATTCTGCTTAAATAGAATTGATAGTATTCTTCAATTAGTATATAAGGCTTGTTGTTTTGAATGAATACTAATTCGTTATTCTTCTTAGCTTTTACAAGTTCATCACAAATTATGCTAAGAAAATATGATTTTCTGTTTCCACAAATTAGGGCTACTAAATCATCAACAAACTGAGAAACATCAGTTATATTGGGATATTTATGACGGTAAAGGACTTGTATTATTTCATTTGTGTTTGATGCAACATAGTTATATAATGCATTTTTCAATTCTCGATTACATCTGCTGATTATTTCAGCATCAAGAGAATCAATAATATCCGCTAATGAATAGTATAAATTGTTTAATGTTAAATAATGAATATATACACCACTACTATCTAACCAAGATAAAAAATCAGATGCTCTCTGGCTTTCTATAAAGTTAAGAAAATCTTTGCTTTTGTGGTATAGGTTTTTAAACTTTAATTCAGGCTGCTCCCCTTCAACAAATCCCAAGTTGGAATACAATTGTGACAATAGTTTTTCGTCAGGAGTATTCACAAACGCTATACCGCCCAAAATAAAATTCTTGTAAACTGCATTAGAATCGTTAAAACCTTTTTCCGTAAGTGTAAATTTTCTACAATTCCCTGTTTCATCATAGTAGAAAATCATTTTTTCGTCAAATGGCGGTAATCCTTGAATATTCATTTTATAAATATTTGCATCAATATCCATATAATCTGTTCCTCTACTTCAAAAGCCTATTGATATGATTCAAAATCATCAACTGATCACCATCATCGAGCTGCTTCATGCCCTCAACCGCTTTCCGTATCAGCTCAGGATTTGAAATGCTGTCATCGAAGAACTCGGCAGGCGTGATGCCAAAGTAATCGCATATTGCAAACAGCTCTGATAGCGGCGGCAGGGACTTTCCCGATGAGATGTTGTATATATATCCACGGCTATGACCAAGATCATAGCTCATTTGGTACTCCGATACACCTTTTTGAAGCCGGAGCTGAGTTATTCTGTTCCTTACAAAATCGTCTGTCATAGCTAAATCACCTCTTACTACTATAATACAGCAAAAGAAATCAGCCATACTCAAAGGAAATATGTTGTTCACTCTTGAATAATCTTATAAAATATGTTATAATCAAAATATATTAGACAGTATGCGTAGAAGTATCATTAGAAAGATGAGCAATGACATTTTCAGGTGATAGCTATGGATATATACACTGTTAGTTTCTTTGGACACCGTGAAGTAGAAAGAGCGGCAGAGATAGAAAGCAAACTTAATAAACTCCTGCATGATCTCATAACGCAAAAGGAGTATGTCGAGTTTCTCATAGGACGGGACGGTGAATTTGACCTGTTGACAGCATCGGCAATCAGACGAGCCGTTAAGCGATACGGCTACGGTAACACATCAATTATCCTTGTACTGCCGTATATGAAAGCCGAGTACCGTGACAACGAGCAGAGCTATCTCAGTTACTATGATGAGGTGGAGATATGCTCGGAATCATCTAATGCACACTATAAGTCTGCGATACAAGTTCGTAACAGGTGTATGGTTGACCGTTCAGACCTGGTCGTGTGCTGTATTCAGCATAAGAGTGGTGGTGCGTATAAAACGGTGCAGTATGCTTTGAAACAGGGAAAGCAAGTCAGAAATCTATCTGGTAGAGACCTTTGATTCCGGTGGGAGTTTAGTTGTTGAAAAAAGATCAGTGGAATCCATTTTTATATTGTAGAATTTTGCAGAAACGGATTGCTTTTTCACCAAATTTGTGGTATAATATATTATGAATAATTGTAAATTATTACATTTGCAGATTATGAATTGCGCTACTAAACTTATGTGTTCAGGGGGTAAATATGGAAAACGCATATAAGATGAGGATCACTTGTAATCCCTATACCAAAGAGATTATCTACGAATGCTATGAAAACGACAGTTTTGTCAATATCAGCGAGCTTTCCGCTGAATACAGCTCAGAACTGATAAATGATAAATTTACAAAAACATCATTCCAGAATCGTGCATATGAGATTGTCGAGCTTCTGAACAAGCATTTTAATCCAGGCAACAAAGGACTTCACATTGATTTCATCGGAAACAAGGACGATTATGATGCTTTAGAAAGTGTCATATCCACATATTTCGCTGATTGTAATATTGTAAGCGAAAAGAATCAGCAGTATTTCAATGAAGCTCCCTATGTAATGCAGCAGATTGAAACTCGCTTTGATGATGTTATTTCCACTCTTGAAGATAGTGAGTATATCAAAGACGAGATTGCTGCTGAGATAAGCAAGTACAGAGATACCATAGATGAATCTATTGCTATCTGCGTTACAGGTCTTTGCAGTGCAGGCAAATCGGCGTTTATCAACAGCCTTATTGGTTATGAGATATTGCCCAGCTCGTCTGATCCGACAACTGCAAAGATGTTTAAGATCACTTGCAGTGATACATACTCCATATCATTTGAGGTATCTGGGCAAGCTATAACCGTATCATTCAGCAATGATGAGTATACTGTTTCAGATAGCTGTCCGTCTGAGGTCAATGCAGAAATCGGAGCAGTTTTCACAGATGGGAAGGAAGATAATGAAATTAAGAATATGCATCGCTTCCTTGACTGGCTTAACAAGGGCAAACTGCTTACAGAAATAGGCAGGATAGATATAAGCATACCTTTCAAACAGGTGACATACTTTGATAGCCATTATCAGTTTGTTATCTATGATACTCCCGGATCAAATTCCGACAGTAACAAGAAGCATTTTGATATTCTTAGGGAGTCACTCAGCAAGCAGACTAACGCCTTGCTTATTCTCTTGACTACTCCCGACACAATGGACTATACCGATAACAATAATCTTCTTGATCTCATCCAAGAGACAGGAGAATCCTTAGATACATCGAATGCGATCATTGTTGTAAATAAGGGAGATATACTTACACCAAGTTCCTTGTCCGAGAAGCGTGAGCGCTATCAGAGCTTAAAGATTACCAAATGGAAGTCTACAAGGATATTCTTTCTCTCATCTGTAATAGCTCTTGCAAGCAAAAAAGACGATCCAGATGATAAAACATCATGGATAGATGAAGACGCTTTTGACGCTTATGATGACAGGTACCGAAAATTCGCCCGTGGCGATAAGGTGCTGTACAAATATAATATCATTGATAAAAGCAAGGAAGTCGCTCCTGTTGTTGAAGAAGGTGCTGTATCCGATACCACTCTTTTCATCAACAGCGGTCTTGCAAGCATCGAGCATGAAATATCGGATTATGCTCTTAGATACGCACTTTGTAACAAATGCAGCCGTGCTACTGAGTATCTGCAAAGAGCCATTCAGCTTTGTGAGGATAACGTCCGTGAAATTGAGCGTAAACGTGACGATGAGCTTATCTCTACACAGACACTATTCGATGAGAAACAGCGTACCCTTGCCGAATCACTTGACAGCAAGCAAAGTATGACAGCGAGCAGTAAATCAGTTGAGTTCAGACAAAGTATTGGACAAAACTTTGATGGATTTAAGGCTGAGAACGGTCTTGTATATACAAACTTCCTGCAAATCCGCAAGCTCAGCATCTATACAGAGTTTGAGCAGGAATGGAAGAATATTTCCGCATTGAAAGAACAACAGGGCTTCGATATGGACGAAGCACTTCGCAGAATGGAAAGCAAGGTTAGATACAGATATAATGCACTTCTTAACGCATTTTCTTCTATCGCCAATGCTCTTATCGGATCATTCTGGGAAAATGCTACCGAGACATTCAAGGCTGATTGTAAGGGGATAATCACCGACAGCGATGTTCTCAATGATGAACAGAAGGCTATCATGAACTCAATACTGCTGAACATGGAGAACATGACAAGAGCAGTAGTTGAATTTGATCTGCGCTCTATCCACGCTGTAAGGCGGACGTTCTTCGGCAAAGATAAATATGATAACGGAACTTGCTGTAAAAACCTTGTTCAGACACTTGATGATGTTGTTATGCAGGAAATCGAGCGTGTAAGCAGTAATAACAGCAGATATTTTGAAGAATGGAGCAAAGCGCTTGTTGCAAGCATCAAGACTAAGCTCTGTACTTTCAATACCGATCTTCATGATTGGGAAGTAAAGATTGGAGAGCTTAACCAGATTATTGAAGAAAAGAAAAAGCATCTTAAATTACTTGAAGATACGAAAGACTATGTTTGCCGTCTGTTAGAAATACAGGCAGAGTAAGCGGTTCATAGAAATGGGGGTACACTATGGCTATATTGGCAACTATCAAAAGCGGAGCAGGTAAAATAGCAGGAAAGGTCGCAAACAAAGGCGGTAATATTGTCGCAAAGGCTTCGGGACTAAGCTCTGCACAGCTTGAAAAGATAGAGGAAAAGCGTAATGCTTATCTCATGGAAAAGCCTGAGACCGATCCCGAAAGCATCGAAAGACTGTTAGGCTCGTATGCCATTGAAGCCTATGAAGCGTATCTCCCTCAGCTTTCAGAGCTTTACAAACCGATGTTTATCGGTGAAGCTGATGATGAGAGAAGTCTTGATAACCGTATCCGCTATTTTGAGGTGACAAAGTGGGTCACTGATCCGACTGAGGATAATCTTGATAAGCTCACGAATATGTATCATGTTCTTTCAGAGGAAAACTGCAATATCGCACTCATCTTCAATCGCCGAGTTAGCGGTACTACGGTTTATTTCGCAGTTGTCAACAATAGCGAAAAGGATACTCCTCATATCGCTGATATGTTCGGAAAGCGACTTGAATCGTCCTTGTTGGGTAACTTTCCCGGTGCAGAGATCAAGAAGCTGCCGCATGACAAGCTGAATGCAGGCGTTATTCCTGTTTTAAAGGACATAAAAAAGTCCTCAGTTGCTATCGTGTCCAATATAGCGTCCGAGAAGTCAGAAAAGTTTATAAGTCAAAGTATGGAAAAGCTCATTGACGGTATTGTTCCGAGCAGTGAACTTGAAGAATATACTATTGTTCTTCTTGCAACACCCGTAAAAGAGCAGCTTGAAAGGAAAAATGCTCTCAGCGAGCTGTATTCAAAGTTAGCGCCATTCTCAACGTGGTCAACTACATTCACGCTTTCAGAGACCACAGCGGTAGGTTCATCTGCCACATTCGGAGCAAATCTCGGCGGTTCAGCAGGCAGACAGATCGGTGACACAGCAACGACAGGTACGAATAGTTCAAGAGGCACGACCGACAGCGATAGTACGGCGCATACTGATTCAACAAATAACAGCACAACAGACGGTACAAACAGTAGTACCTCGTCTGGTACAAGTGATACCACTAATCAGTCGACAAGTCAAGGAACAAGTACTAATACCAGTACAGCCAACATGACAGGAGAGAATACTTCTGTTACCGATACTGATTCAAAAACAGTAAATGTAAGTATTATTCCTTTTGGTATAGGCGGCTCGGGAAGTACGAGCAATAGCACTGCAAATCAAACAGGTACAAGCAGTAGCACTACCAATACGACTGGTTCAGGTACATCGACTACCAATACCAGTGGATCAGGTCATACGATAACCCAAACCGCAACACAGGGACTGTCTCACGCTGAAACGGCGGCTAAAGGTCTTGCTGATACAGTTACAAAGGGCAAGTCGATTACTGATACGATAGGCAGAATGGCTTCAACAGCCCATAGCGTTGCTACGAATATAGGAATGAACTTCGGCGTTAACTTCTCCCGTTCTTCTAATGTTACGGTTCTTATTGGCAAAAATGACGCTCTTACGCAGAATTTTGTAAACTATGATGTCAAGAATACGCTTGAGCTTATAGAAAAGCAGATAAAGCGTGTGGAACAGAGTACAGCACTCGGTATGTGGGATTTCTCTGCCTACTTTATGTCTGAAAGTCCTATAATCGCCAATAATACTGCTCATATGTATCTTGCCTTAACACAAGGCGAGAATTCATATTTGTCGCAATCTGCCGTTAATCTATGGGAATACCGTGAAGAACGGAAAGATGATATAGCCAACATCATGGATTTTATCAGGAGATTACAGCATCCCGAATTTGAGCTTGATATTGCTCCAGATGATCCATCATTCGATCCGGATTGGCTTATGTATCCGCCTCATGTTAATGCAACAGTATCACTTACTGGCAGAGAGCTTGCTTATTCGCTTAATCTGCCGAAAAAATCTGTCAGCGGTCTGCCTGTTCTTGAAAGTGTTGCATTCGGCAGAGAAGTTCAGAAATTCACTCCGCCAAGTGAGAAAGCGCCCAAAACTCTCATTGCAGGCAATGTATATCATATGCGTAAAGAGGATAAGAATATCCGTGTCAAGCTCGATATAGACAGCCTTTGCGCTCACACATTCATAACAGGCTCAACAGGAACAGGTAAGTCAAATTTCATATATAATCTGCTTGAACAGATATATGAGGAGGATAAGCATTTTCTTGTTATCGAGCCTGCAAAGGGCGAATACAAAAATGTTCTCGGCGGATTTGATGATGTCAGTGTATACGGGACTAATCCAATGTACACCGAGCTTCTGCATATAAATCCGTTCTCATTCCCGAAGCATATCAATGTTCTGGAGCATATTGACCGCCTTGTTGAGATCTTCAATGCCTGCTGGCCCATGTATGCAGCTATGCCAGCCGTTTTGAAAGATGCTATAGAGAGAGTATACAAGGATAAAGGCTGGATATTCTCAAATCCTGCGTATTACAGCGATGATTTCCCGACATTCGCTGATTTGATAAAGGTATTGCCCGTAATTATGAGCGAGTCTCTGTATTCCGCAGATACCAAGAGCGACTATTCGGGAGCTTTGATAACAAGAGTAAAATCCCTGACGAACGGTATCAACGGTGAGATATTCTGCTCTACTAAGGAGATAAGCAACGAAGCTCTCTTTGACAAGAATGTCATTGTCGATATAAGCAGAGTAGGCTCTGTTGAGACCAAATCGCTTATTATGGGCATTCTTATCATGAAGTTGCAGGAATACCGTATGCAGCCCGACAAGATGAATGAGAACTTACAGCATATTACTGTATTGGAGGAGGCTCATAACTTGCTCAGACGAACTTCTTTTGCTCAGGCACAGGAATCATCAAATTTACAGGGCAAGTCTGTTGAGATGCTCACAAATGCGATTGCAGAGATGCGTACATACGGTGAAGGCTTTATCATTGCAGATCAAGCTCCCGATATGCTTGATGAAGCAGTTATCCGCAACACAAATACCAAGATCATTTTCCGACTTCCCGATGAACATGATTGTGAGCTTGTCGGAAAATCAATAGCACTATCTGATGTTCAGATCAAGGAACTTGCGAAACTGCCTGCATTTGTTGCGGTAATTCATCAGAATGACTGGATAGAAGCGGTATTATGCAAGTCTGAAAAGTATGACAAGGAACGTAAATACTCTTTCAGTAAGAAAGAGAGCAATATATCTGCTTATCATCTTTTGCAGAGTATTTACGGCATTTCCGAAAAAATAGCTTTGTCTGACGAAGAAAAGTCAGAAGTGCTTGATTGGATAAACAGGCTTGAAAACGGTGATAACACAAAGCGTATCCTCCGTAAAGGACTTGCAGATGAATCGCTTACCGAGGAAGAAAAGCTAATTGTTGCTTATAATGTATTCGGCGGACATAGAACCGCAATGCTTCTCAGAAACGCTGAAAACAACGAAGTCGGTCTCAGCCGTGTACGTCGGTCTATTGGAAGTGTATTCTCGCTTGACAGTGATGATAAGCTGATAGATACAGTTCAGCAGTATATCTGCATCGCTATTAACCGTGAGGAAACTTGTGCGGATATTGCTCGCAGATACCAATATTTCGGAATGAATGGGGGTATCATGTGATGATGAATATGAAAGATGTATTATCTGATGTTACTCCTGCGAAGATCTCGGAAGTCAAGCCTGTTGAAGTTCCGAAAGAGATAGGCGAGAATAAGAGCAGCTATTCCGATGTGCCAAAAGAAATCGGTGAATCTTCTGCTAAGGCACAAGATATACCACAGGAAATCGGAGAGAATGATACCCTACAGCCTAATACTGTTTACGACATTGACGGCGAACGTCAATATACCGATGACAACGGAGATGTTTATCGTATTAATAATGACCTTGTACCCAACAACACCTATGAAATCAATGGGTATAAGTTTGAAACAGATAATCAGGGACGAAAAGTCTCAGCTGAAGGTAAACTCCAGATAAAGGATCATGATAATTATCGTACAATCAGAGATACGAAGGCTGAAATTGGCAAGGGCGACGAGAAAGAAACAGATGATAGAGGTCATATTATTGGGGATCAATTTAACGGTTCTAATGGAATGGAAAACATTGTTGCTCAAGATAGCACCTTAAATAGAGGTGGTGGAGCATATCATGATTTAGAGAAACAGCTTGCTAATGAAGTCGTTGCAGGTAAAGACGTATATATGCGTGTTGAGCTTGATTATCCTGGAAAATCATATCGACCTGACAGCTTTATAGTAAGCTACTCTATAAACGGAGAAGAATTTACAACAACATTTTTTAACACTCCAAGAGGTGAAGTCAAATGAAAGATATACCATACCAGAGCATATTCAATACATTGCAGGAGATATTGCCCGATGATTGGCATAAGGTAGTATTCTACGCACAATACGGCGAGAATAGTTACAGTATGAAATACTTTGTTGACTCAGGCGATGGAGTATATACTGACTGCTTCAAGCTTAAAGGTATAAGCAAGCGTGATATAATAAAGGCATTCGCTTTGATCGACAGCCAGATAATGCCTATCCGTAAGAAATTGAGTAAGAAGGATACATGGTCTGTTATGACACTTATAGTTGACGATGAAGGCAATTTCAAGGCTGATTATGAGTATGAAGATATATCTGAGGATTCTATCGGATACTATCAGCGCTGGAAGGAGAAGTATTTGTAATTAAACACTCAATCGTGTGAGGTGATAAAATGAATTCTGATATTTTTTCTTATGTTATTGTTTTCAACTCAACGAAAGAAACAGCGAATATTAGCCCGCTACTGTTTAAATCTCGTCATGATATAATTGATGATAACAGCAGTATGCATATGCTGGATGAAGATTTAATAGATATAATACCAGCTATAAAGTATGTTTTGCATCTGCCAAGGTTTATATATGATGTAATAGATTGTCCCGATAAAGTAATGCTTATGTGGAATGGAACATCTCATAACATAATACTAATTCCTGACAATCAAATTAAATATATAGAATATTATTATAATCGTATCAAATCTTGTCCAACACGCTTTATTGTTTCAGATAATTGTTCTACCAGTATTATAGATATATGTAATAATTATAGAGCTATTCTTGGAATGTGTAAGGTAAGTGAGCTGACAGAAACACTTCTCAATGATCATTGGAATTCATTAGCTCTTTTTGCTCAGAAAAATATAGGAATTAATGAATTGTTATCAATAAAACATTGCTTTTTATCTGATGAGAATCTTCCTGCTTTACCGTTATTGTTTTATGCGAATCAGTTGAATGAACAAGACTTGCTCATTGAAGATTTAGCGAAAATAAATAATAAGATTGAAGAAACATGTATAAAATGGGCTTGTAGATACAGTATGATGCTTACAACTTGGTCGTATTTTATAAATAATAATATTGATACATCTACAATAACAGAAGAACAATACAGAACAATATCTGAAAGAAACATAAGATTTAATAATAGCGTTGTAGCTTCATTGCCAGGTCAATCAAAAAAACTAAAAAAGAATCATATTTCAACCAGTGATTATTCGTCGGTAGATAGCCAAATAATAAGCATCATATGTATTCATAAAGCAATTGATAAAAATGGTATATATATTGAACTTCCGATTATTCAAGATGATACTTTCACACTCTTAGATGAATTAGAATCTCATTGTACTGATAGTCAAAGATACAATAATAAGTATATTTGGAATACTATCACGAAAATAGGCAAGTTATTAGGCAACAAATTAAATGATTATCAGATAAACGCTCTTAAATACGCAAAAGATATTACATTCTTTTCTGATTTCCCAATTGGTTTAGCCATTCTTCCTGGCGACGAGGTTCCGTTGCTATGTTATAAAAGTATTACGTATAGACCATTAACCCCATTAACACGTCAGCTTCAATTTGAATTACTTCCTAAGAGAAGCATAACGTTGAAAAAGAAATTCAAGATTGCATTTGCACAGTGCATTGATAATGATGACAAAATATTTGATTATTCTGAATATGTATATGGTTTTATTCAGAATCAACCTGATTGTTTTACTATTAATCATGCTACAATAAAAACTGTCGAGAAAATGATTGGATTTGTTAATCGAAACAGAGATGCTGATATTTTATACATATCAGCTCATGGTTGGTATAAAAAAAATCAAAACATAGCTGGAATTGCAATAGGCAGTGACATTTGGATGGCAAATGAGAATCTTGTTTTTCCACCAGTAGTAATACTCAGTGCTTGTCATGTTAGTCCAGGGGGAAGAGGGGCTGTCTGTATTTCTGATTTAATCATGCGAAATGGAGCAATCGCAGTATTAGGGAACCGCTGAATAAATAGCATTCCAACAAAAGAATACACGTTTCAAAGTTGAGAATGGCGAATTATACCGCAGAAACGTCAGTTTTCCACCGTTTTCTGCTCCAAATGTGGATCATTACCCTCAAAAGGGCAGACTTACCCCTTGGTAGGGCAAAAATCTTTTTGAACACACTTCACCATCAGCAGATTTGCACACGCAAACAGAACATTCAATTTATTTAAATTCTTGGCTATTCCTCTGTACCGCACTTTTCTGAAACCAAAGGTATCTTTGATTATCTTAAATGCGTGTTCTACTTTGCAGCGTACTGCCGATTTTCTGTAATCTATATATCTTTCCCAATCTATTGCATTATCCGAAACCTTGGGCAGGCTTTTCGGACGGCGGTTTATTCTATACTCGATATTTGCAAGATGTTCATCGCTTTTTATCTCCTCACGCTTTTCAATTCCCGTATATCCCGAATCACCATATACAACCTCATCATCTTCCCGTATAAGCTTATGCGCTTCATTGATATCGTGAATATTTGCAGATGTCGCTGTTATTGAATGAACCAATCCTGAACCTGCATCTACTCCGATATTGCACTTCATTCCGAACTTCCATTCGTTGCCCTTTTTGGTCTGATGCATTTCGGGGTCACGCTTTTTCTCTGCGTTTTTGGTGGAACTCGGAGCATTTATTATCGTTGCATCAACTATTGTACCACCGTGCATAATGTGACCCGTGGCATCCATAACCCGTTTTATTGCATTGAAAAATACTTCTCCGATATGGTTTTCTTCAATCATATGACGGAATTTTAAAAGCGTTGTTGCATCGGGGACTTGCTCATTCACAAAATCTATTTTCATAAATTTGCGAAAAGCATAGCTGTCATAGACAGCATCTTCAATGCCTTCGTCCGAGAGATTGAACCAATTCTGAAGCAGATACATTCTGAGCATTGTTTCGATACCTTTTACGGGTCTGCCTCGCTTGCCGGAGGGATAATACGGACGCATAAATTCCACCCATTCGTCCCATGGGATTATTTCTTCCATTATGTCGATAAATTCTTCTCTTTTGGTAATGCGTTTTCTGTTTCCGTATTCTATATCGCTGAATGTTATCTGTTTTGATTTCATTTTCTTCCTCCGAGCGGTATGCTTTTATTTTATTTTTATTATACCACTTTTTGAACGGTTTGGAAAGATTTATTCAGTGTGTCCTTAG
>ERZ825525.1495-NODE-1495-length-19772-cov-3.808693_pt1 | contig 19772 bp, 15 predicted proteins | sample MGYA00519930_ERZ825525 | MGnify/ENA primary metagenome ERZ825525 (study PRJEB31778, sample SAMEA3449203) | human gut metagenome | biome: human gut; feature: human-associated habitat; material: faeces | place: United Kingdom | collected 2010/2012 ... | reverse complement strand
TCTTATCCCCACCCGGGATGCGATCGTAGATCAGGTGCGAATAGACCGGCGCCGTCACGTGAGGCACGCCGGATTTCAGATCGGAGACAAATTTTACCAGACGGTGCATATCATAAGAGAGCGGGAAGCCTTTCTTCTTCATCAGCCCGCGTTCTTTTAATACTTCGTTTGGATGCAGGAAGCCGTCGGTCGTGATCAGCTCCACGCTGCGGTGTTCCGGCCAGCGGCTCAACAGTGCCTGCAGGACGCGTGCGGTGGTACTTTTACCCACGGCCACGCTGCCTGCGATACTGATGATATAAGGAATGCGTTGACCGTTCGTCCCGAGAAACTGCTCCAGCACCGCCTGACGACGCAGGTTCGAGCTGATATAGAAGTTAAGCAAGCGCGAGAGGGGGAGATAAATTTCTGCCACTTCTTCAAGGGACAGATCTTCGTTTATCCCTTTTAACCGTGCGATTTCACCTTCCGTCAGCGTCATAGGGACGGAATCACGCAGGGCAGCCCACTGGCTGCGGTTAAAGTGAAGATAAGGCGTCATTAACGTTTGCTCTTTTTTGCTCATAAGCATGCTTCAGTGAGCCAGCATTAAACTGCCGGATCGTGGCTCATCACACAGTTAATTTTGGACAATGGGCAGGAGGTTAACACCAGATGACAGGAATAATAAGAAAAAAGATGGAAAGCGCTGCGTTACGCGGAGGCCGTCACGCTACGGTGTTTACAGTGCAAATACCCCTTACATGTTGATTATTTGACCGTGAATGACTACTTTTACAGCGCTCAACACGCTGTTAGCATAAAATGTGAGCGAAAGAACGTTTTATGCAAATTTTTAGTTGCATGACCGCGCAGGTATCCATAGAATGCGCGCTACTTGATGCCGACTTAGCTCAGTAGGTAGAGCAACTGACTTGTAATCAGTAGGTCACCAGTTCGATTCCGGTAGTCGGCACCATCAAGTCCGGTGGGGTTCCCGAGCGGCCAAAGGGAGCAGACTGTAAATCTGCCGTCCACGACTTCGGTGGTTCGAATCCACCTCTTCCCACCAAGCAGCCTGAATCGGTTTTATATAACTACCGTATTCAGGTTGTTTTTTTTGTCGATGATACCTAAAAGCCGCAAGTCATTAAAATTTTTATTTTAATTCAAACGACTTCGTTAACTAAAAATGCGTAATAAATTTTATTTTTCCGAATCGCTTTGGCTGTTTTCAGACAATTGCAGCCGCTGTTTTTTGATTTTTTTTGATAAAACAATGCAAGCGGCAATACCTGCAATCAAAATTATTACCGCAACGCCGCAAATAGCCCATCCCCATTGAATGTCGGCGTCGCTTTTTTCAACTGCCGCGTCAAAGAAAGTTATAACTATCCCGAACAGGAGCATGATTCCCGCTTCCACGGTCATTATTATGACATTTTTAAGGCTTTTTTCAAATTTTCGGCACAAATCCTCAGATTTCATTAAGAACACCCTTTAAAACAGCTTATTCCCGGCAGTGTAAAAAAGCTACATGTATACGCCGAATGTGCAGTCAACTTGTATTGCGTCGATTTGCACTCAAACCGATTTTGTGTTATAATACTTTCATGGAAAAAAATAATATCAGAATTACAGATGACAACGAAAACAATTTTTTTGAAAATGTCGATTCGGATTTGCTCATAGAAAAAACTATGCCGTATATGGAACTTATGATGAAATACGGCTGCGCTTTGAAAGAAATCACAACCAAGTTCGAGGTTCTGAACAGCGAATTTTCTCTTTTATACAATCGGAATCCAATCGAATCAATCAAAACAAGACTGAAAAGACCGCGCAGCATTGTGGCAAAGCTTGCAAAACACGGCATACCGGTCACGGTGCAGAATATCCGCGAAAATGTTTTCGACGTAGCGGGCGCGCGCATTATCTGTTCTTTTCCCCACGATATTTATTCGTTGGTGGAGATGCTTAAAAAGCAGGACGATATAACGGTGTTGAAGGTCAAGGATTATATTTCCAATCCCAAACCAAACGGATACAGAAGTCTGCATCTGATTGTCGAAATACCCATATTTTTATCCGACAGAAAAGAAAACGTCGTTGTTGAGGTGCAGCTGCGCACGATTGCCATGGATTTTTGGGCAAGTCTCGAACATAAACTCAAATACAAGAAAAATATCGATACTCCCGAAGAGATTGTGGACGAGCTAAGAAAATGCGCAGACGAAATCGGCAGACTTGACCTCAAAATGCAGGAGATACATAAGCGCATAGAAAAATTATAAATCTTCTCGTTTTCGGTTGCAATAGAAATAAATATATAGTAAAATATCCGAAAAGGGAGTAGCCGGCGTTTTAAGCGTTGTTAAATCAACAGTCACGTTTTTACTGGTTTAACATTGAACGGCAAGACTTATGCGTTTTTTCGCATAAGTCTTTTTTGTTTCCCGCACCCTTCTATCGGTTTAAAACAAACAAAATATAGAATAATTTGAAAGGAGAAAAAAATGAAGCACTATTTATCGGAAGTTCGGGACGTCTTGGAAAGCGTTGACGCTACGCAAGACGGACTGAAAAGCGCCGAAGCAGGTGAGCGGCTGCAAAAAAACGGTCCGAACAAGCTTCGGGAGCCTAAAAAAGTTTCTTTGTTTGTCAGGTTTCTCAAACAGCTTGCCGACCCGATGATTATCATTCTGATTGTTGCGGCGGCAGTGTCCGCAGTCATCGCCGTATTGGAAAAAGAGAGCTTCGCGGACGTAATAATCATAGTTGCGGTTGTTCTGATAATCGCCGTGCTGGGAGTGGTTCAGGAAAGCAAAGCCGAAAAGGCGATTGCCGCTTTGCAGGAAATGACAGCCGCGACGTCAAAGGTGCTGCGGGACGGAAAAATCGTTCACGTCAAGAGTCAGGACTTGGTGACGGGGGATATAATTCTGCTCGAAGCCGGAGACTCTGTTCCTGCGGACTCGCGGATTATCGAATCGGCAAGTCTGAAAATAGAAGAAGCAGCCCTTACGGGAGAATCTGTCCCCGTAAACAAAACCGCTGCGGTTCTCAATACGCCTGACGGTCAAAAGGACGTGCCTTTGGGCGACAGAAAGAACATGGCTTATATGGGCAGCACCGTCGTATACGGTCGCGGCAAAGCCGTGGTTGTGGCTGTCGGTATGGACACCGAAATGGGCAAAATCGCAACGTCTTTGGAGATGGCTAAGGAGGAAGCAACGCCGCTTCAAAAAAAGCTCGGACAGCTAAGCAAGGTTTTAAGCTTTGCCGTTATCGGGATTTGCGTGTTTATATTTCTTTATAAGTTTATTTACGCCAAGGCGACAGGCTCCGTATTCGATTTTCCTACCGCGCTTGACTCTTTCATGATTGCCGTAAGTCTTGCGGTTGCCGCTATCCCCGAAGGACTTGCAACCGTAGTTACAATCGTTCTTTCCATAGGCGTAACCAAAATGTCCAAGCGCAACGCCGTGATTAGAAAACTGACTGCTGTGGAAACTCTCGGCTGCGCGCAGATTATATGCTCGGACAAGACCGGAACGCTCACCCAAAACAAAATGACTGTGGTGGAGTGCTTTTGCGAGGACAGCGAGCTTTTGGGAACATGCCTTGCGCTTTCATCCGACGCGGAGCTTGACGAGGACACGAATCAAGCCGTAGGAGAGCCTACGGAGTGCGCTTTGGTAAATTACGCCTATTCCATCGGGTTGGATAAAAACCGTCTCAAAGCCACTCAAAGGCGCGTAGGCGAAGCTCCTTTCGACTCGATGCGGAAGATGATGTCCACAATCTGCAAAAACGAAGAGAACGGCGAGCTGCTGCAATATACCAAGGGTGCGCCCGACGAAGTGTTGAAGCGATGCTCCAAAATGCTTTCCGACGGAAAAATTGTCGAGCTTGACGACTCGTTGAGAGCAAAAATCCTCGATGAAAACAAGCGCATGGCAAGCAAGGCTTTAAGAGTGATGTGCGGCGCATACAAGCCCTTGACGCAGCTGCCGACAAGCTTTGAGCCTTCCGAGCTGGAAAAAAATCTCGTTTTCATCGGGCTTGCGGGAATGATAGACCCCGTGCGTCCCGAGGTGAAAGCCGCGATAGAGGAATGCAATCGGGCGGGCATCAGACCTGTTATGATTACCGGCGACCACAAGGACACCGCGGTGGCCATTGCTTTGGAGCTTGGAATCATAACCGATTCCTCTCAGGCTTTGACGGGCGCGCAGCTTGACGAGATGTCCGACGACGAGCTGCTAGGCAAAATAGAGGATTTTTCCGTTTACGCACGCGTACAGCCCGAGCATAAGGTGCGGATTGTGAACGCATGGAAGCAGCGCGGCTGCATAACGGCAATGACGGGCGACGGAGTAAACGACTCTCCCTCAATCAAGAGCGCCGATATAGGCATCGGCATGGGAATAACGGGCACCGACGTAACTAAGGGAGTAGCCGATATGGTGCTTGCCGACGACAATTTTGCCACGATAGTGTCGGCGGTAGAGGAAGGACGGCGCATATACGACAACATAAGAAAGTCTATACAATTTCTGCTTTCCTCAAATCTGAGCGAGGTTATTGCAATTTTCGTTGCCACGTTGTTCAACTTCGTTATACTCAGCCCGATCCACCTGTTGTGGATAAACCTGATTACCGATACGTTTCCCGCGCTTGCGCTCGGAGTAGAGCCTGCGGACGAAAATATTATGAAACGTCCCCCAAGAAACTCCCGCGACAGTATTTTCGCAAATCATCTCGGAATCGACGTTGTCTATCAGGGGATTATGGTAGCGGTATTGACTCTTGCCGCCTATTTTATCGGCTTTGAAATGGAAAACGGTTATTGGGGAATCGGGCAGAGCAACGACGGCATAACCATGGCTTTTCTGACGCTATCCATGGCTGAAATGTTCCATGCTTTCAATCTGCGCAGTCGCAGCCGCTCCGTTTTTGCGGTAAAGAAACAGAATTGGATTTTGTGGGGCGCGTTCGGAATTTCGCTTGCGCTTACTACACTGATTATTTTCGTGCCCGCGCTCAGCGGAATTTTCGGACTGACGCCGATAACAATCGCGGAATATTTTACCGCTATGGGACTTGCGTTTCTTGTTGTGCCGATTGTCGAAGCGGTAAAGCTGATTTCGGGCGTTTCAGAAAAGAAAAAAGGCAAACGGAAATAACAGTCGACAATTCCTATTGATTTAGTTGCTTTTGTCCCAATCCTTTTTCTTGACTTATGGGGCAAGAAAGCTTATTATTAAGAAACTTTTTCAGAGGAACCGAATATGACACAAAAGGATTGGCTTAAAGAGGAAATAAAGGCATACAGGAATTATGACGTCGCGGCAAAAAGCGACAGGGAAATCGCCAAGCTTTACCCGGGATTAAAAGCAAGCCTCAGACACAAAAAAGCGCACAGGCTTTATCTCGAAGGGAAATACTTTCTTGCGCGAAAATATGCGGACAAAACAAGACTCAAAACGGGCATAGAAATACATCCGGGTGCAAAAATAGGCAAGGGCTTTGTCATAGACCACGGGATGGGAGTCGTTATCGGAGAAACGACGGAAATAGGCAACAACGTGCTGATATATCAGGGGGTTACTCTCGGCGGCACGGGGAAGGAAACAGGCAAGCGTCACCCTACGATAGGCAACAACGTGGTCATAGGGTGCGGAGCAAAAGTTCTCGGTCCGGTAAACATAGGAGACAATGCCAAAATCGCCGCAAACGCGGTTGTACTCACCGATGTTCCGCCGGACAGCACGGCTGTCGGAGCGCCTGCAAAGATAATAAAGATAAAGGGCGCGAGGGTAAACAACACTGCCGCGTCCATGCTGAACCATGCGGACATACCCAACGTAATCGAAGAGCTGTACGGCAGAATAAACGCTTTGGAAAAACAAATTGCGTCGAAGGAGAAAAAGTGATATGCTGAAAAATTCCGCAACGCAAACAATAGGCAACACACCTTTACTCTGTATGAAGCGGCTTAAAAATAGTCTCGGATTGAAGTCGGATATCTTTGCCAAGCTTGAATTTTTGAATCCTGCGGGAAGTATAAAGGACCGTGTTGCCGAAGAAATCATAGCTTCGGCAATACGGGAGGGAAAAATAAATGCAAAAACTACCGTCATAGAAGCGACGAGCGGAAACACGGGGATAGGGTTGGCGTTTTGTTGCGCGTGCAGAGGGCTTAAACTTATTGTGGTGATGCCCGATACTATGAGCGGAGAAAGAATTTCGCTGATGAAAGCTTACGGCGCGGAGGTCGTTCTCAGTCAGGGCAAACTGGGTATGCGCGGAGCGGTAGAAGAAGCCGAACGGCTTTCGGCAAGCTCGGACAATGCTTTTTTGGCGCGTCAGTTTGAAAATCCAGCCAACGCAGCCGCCCATTTCAAAACCACGGGACCTGAAATTTACCGCTATTTGAGCAATACGGATTATTTCGTAGCAGGCATAGGCACAGGCGGAACAATAACGGGCGCGGGCGGTTTCCTCAAAAAAAAGCTGAAAGACGTCAGGCTTGTGGGAGTGGAGCCTGCCGCCTCTCCCGTGCTGACCGAGGGCAAAAGCGGAAGCCATCGAATTCAAGGTATAGGCGCAGGCTTTGTCCCGCCTTTGCTCAAAAGAGAATTGCTTTACGACATAGTCACGGTGAGCGACGAAGATGCGATTTATTTTGCAAAGCTGGTTGCCTCGACGGAAGGGTGCTGCGTAGGTATTTCTGCGGGAGCGAATGTTTGCGCCTGCGTCAGACTTGCGCAAAAGGAACGCGGAAAAAATATAGTCACCGTTTTGCCTGACAGCGGCGCAAGATATATTTCTACGGGATTGTTCGGATAAAACTATTATAGATAAATTGAGACGACTCTTCGGAGCCGTCTTTTTTCTTACCTTTTAAGGACAAAAACCGTCCGTATTCGACAAAACAGGCTCTTTCGGACGTTCTTATTTTTGATAAAATCGATTGGCAAGGAGGCAATCATGGAAGTAGCTGCAAAAAAAGAATCCAACAATCTTGTCATTTTTCTAATCGGCGAACTGGACGAATACACGGCTCCTTATACCAGAAGCGCCATAGACAAGGCGTTGGACGGTTACAAAAGCGCGGATATAATCTTCGACTTGTCGGGGCTTACGTTTATGGACAGCACGGGAATAGGTGTGCTTATCTCCAAATACAAGCAGCTTAAAGGCGCGGACAGCAGACTTTACGTAAGAAAGCCGTCCAAAAGCATAGACAAAATTTTTAATATGGCAGGATTGTATTCAATAATGCCGAAAATCAGTTAAAGGAGTTTTGAAAATGAAATACGACAACGAAATGACTCTTACCGTTTCCTCCAAATCCTGCAACGAAAGCTTTGCGCGAAGCGCCGTGGGCGCTTTTTGCGCGCAGTTAAATCCGACCATCGAGGAAATCGGAGACATAAAGACGGCGGTCAGCGAGGCGGTTACCAATTCGATTGTTCACGGATACAATTACGAAGAAAACGGCAAGATAGACATATGGGTGGGACTCAACGTGGAGAAAAACGCCGTCTATATCAAAATCTGCGACCACGGCAAGGGAATACCCGACGTGGCAAAAGCCATGCAGCCGTTTTTCACCTCGTGTCTGACCGACGAAAGGTCGGGAATGGGATTTACGGTTATGCAGGCGTTTACCGACGAGCTGAATGTAAAATCTGAGCTTGGCAAGGGGACTACGGTAAAAATGCGCAAAATAATCGGCGCCTGCGAAGAAGCCGAAAATCTGGAGAGTGAGGCTAATGTTTGACCATGACGTAACTATGGAACTGATTCGCCGCGCTCAGCAGGGCGACGAACAAGCTAAAACCAAACTCATAGAGGAAAACACGCCTCTGCTTAAAAGCATAATCAGGCGCTATGTGGGCAAGGGCGTCGAATATGACGATTTGTTTCAGATTTCAAGCGTAGGACTGCTTAAAGCAATCAACAATTTTTCTTTGGAGTATAACGTAAAATTTTCCACTTACGCCGTCCCTATGGTGCTGGGAGAAGTAAAAAGATTTCTCAGAGACGACGGCTATGTCAAGGTATCGCGCTCTGTCAAAACTCAGGCAAACAAAATCAATCAGTGGGTGGAGGCTTATCGCAAGACTCATCAGAACGAGCCGTCGGTGGAGGAAATCGCGGCGGAGTTCGGGCTGGATACAAGCGAAGTCGTTTTTATTATGGACTCCACGAAAATTCCCGTTTCTCTGTTTGAAAAAATCAACGATTCGGACGACAAGTCCCTTTGTCTTATGGATAAAATTCCTTCTCAGACCAAGGACGAAGACCTTATAGACAGAGTAATACTGAAAGCCGTCATAAAGGAACTGACGCAAAGAGAAAAGAAAATTATTATCATGCGATATTTCAGAGATATGACTCAAAGCGATATAGCAAAACAGCTGGGGGTGTCGCAGGTTCAGGTTTCAAGACTTGAAAACAAAATACTTGAAAAAATCAAAGCTAAATTTTCAGTTTAGGAGTCCGAAAGACTCCTTTTTTTTATTTGAAAATTGAAAAATTCGGCAATTATATAATATTATTACAGAAATAGTGAGCTGTAATTTATTTTTTTATATTAGTTTAAAATCGAATTTAGAGGAAAAAATAAATCAAGAGGTGTTTGCTATGAAGACAGAACCTTTTGCCGAATTTGAAAAAAATATAGATTGCCGGGAAATAAGGTACAACGACAAATCGCCAAAACAGACAAGGAGAAGAACATGAGCAAAAAGACTGCGGATGATTTTGTTGAAATAGACAAATCCAATTATAAGGAGTACGTTTTCGTCAAGTCGCCCAAATCCAAGCATTGGAAAAATATGATGTGGGCGTTTTTAATCGGAGGCGCGATATGCGTTCTCGGACAGTGCTTTATCGAATTGTACGTCTGGCTGGGAATCGTGCGGGAAGAGGCAAGCGTGCTCGCATCGGCAACTCTCGTTGCGCTTGCAGCGATTTTTACCGGTATAGGTATTTACGACAAGCTGGGCAGATTCGCAGGGGCGGGCAGCACAATTCCGATTACGGGATTTTCCAATGCGGTGGTTGCGCCTGCGCTTGAATTTCGCTGTGAAGGCATGATATACGGGCTCGGCGCGAAAATGTTTCTCGTTGCAGGACCTGTCGTGGTCAACGGCGTCGCCGTTTCGATAGTGATTGCGTTGATAACTCTTATCGTGGGAGGGTTTTGAAATGGGCACAAACATAGAAACCTCTTTAAAAAAGCGCACGATTTATTTCGACAGGGTTTTCTGGCAGGAGGGCTTTGCATTGGCAGGTCCCAAGGAGCTTAAAGGAAAGCTCGGAGACAAATTCGACTTTACGTTAATCAACGACAAATTCGACCAAGATACCTTTGAAAAAGCCGAGAGAAAAATGTTTGAAACCGCGCTCGACGGACTGCTCGCAAAGTCAAAAAAGCTGCCGATTGAAATCGACGTCGTGCTTGGCGGAGACCTTTTGAATCAGTGCGTTTCTACGTCGTTTGCCATGAGAAAATCAAGCGCGTCCTTTCTCGGACTTTACAACGCCTGCGGAACTTACGCCGAAAGCATGATTCTCGGAGCCGCCCTTGTGGACAAGTTTTTGGACAATGCCGTTTGTGTAAGCGGAAGTCATTTTTCAAGCGCCGAACGACAGTACCGTTATCCTTTGGAGCTTGGCGTTCTCAGGTCTCCCATGACGCAGTGGACTTGCACGGGCGTGGGATGTTCGCTGTTGAGCAGAGAAAAATCTGAAAACGCTCCGCGGATTGTTTCGGCTACAATGGGACGGGTTATCGATTTCGGAATAAAAGACGTCAACAATATGGGCGCCGCCATGGCTCCCGCGGCAAAGGATACGTTGTCGCAGTATTTTTCGGACACGGGGAAAACGCCCGACGATTTCGATTTGATACTTACGGGCGATTTGGGCAAGCTCGGCAAGGATATTCTCATCGACCTCATGGAGCGCGAGGGCGTAGATTTGACAAAAAATTACGCGGATTGCGGAGCGGCGCTTTATTACGAAAAACAAAAAACCTATCAGGGCGGAAGCGGCGCGGCTTGCAGCGCAATCGTTGCAAACGGAATAGTGCTGGACAATCTGAGAAAAGGGCAGATGAAAAACGTGCTGCTTATCGGAACGGGCGCTCTGATGAGTCCCCTGACCGCCTTTCAGGGGGAAAGCATTCCGTCAATCGCGCACTGTATAGAAATTTGCGCGGAAAATATTGATTCGGAGGGAACTCAAAATGCTGTGGCTGACATTTCTTAAAGCATTTGCGGTCGGAGGGGCTATCTGTCTTATCGGACAAATCATAATAAATTGGACCCACCTGACAAACGGAAAAATACTCGTAATTTTTCTTTTGGCGGGCGCCGTGCTGCAAGGCTTCGGAGTTTACGAATATCTGATAAAATGGGCGGGTGCGGGAGCAAGCGTGCCCATAAGCGGCTTTGGCTACGCACTGGTAAAGGGCGCGGTGGAAGCGGCAAAAACCGACGGCGTTGTGGGCGCTTTTACCGGCGGACTTGCCGCCTGCGCAACCGGAGTGTCCGTTGCGATTTTCTTCGGTTATCTCGTCGCGCTGATTTTCAAACCGCGTACAAAAACCTTCTGATTTGGGCGGGACAAGCACAAAATCTCCTGTTACGGAATAAAATAGTGTGAAAGGAGAGCGACTGTGCATACGAAACGCGCCGCAAAGAAAAGCGGAAAACTGAGAAAGCTTCGCAGAGGCTTTATTTTGCTCGTGCTGCTTATTGCGATAGTCGTTCTTGTAATTTACACCTTGAACTCGGTGGGGCCCGTAATCGTGTCCGTAAGCGAAGCAAGAATACGCGCCTTGACTACGTCTGCCGTCAACAGCGCGATATTTGAAGTTATGACCGAGCCTACGAAATACAGCGAGCTTATCACAATACAGAAGGACGACGCGGGCAACATAACTCTGATAGAGGCAAACGCCATGGTTATCAACAACCTTGCGCGCGAAATGGCAAAACAAACGGAAACATACATGGAGGCAATCGGAGAACAGGTAATTAAAATACCTGTCGGCACTCTGTCGGGCAGTCCGCTGCTTTCGGGCAAAGGTCCCAAGGTTACGGTCAAGGTAGTGCCTGTCGGCTCGGTAAAATGTCATTTCGTTTCGGAATTCGAAGAAGCGGGCATAAACCAATCCAGGCACAAAATTTACCTTGACATAATAACCAATGTGTCCATAATTCTGCCCACATCTCAAACTACGGTAAAAACAAACACTCCGGTGCTTGTTTGCGAAAGCATCATAGTGGGAAAGGTGCCGGACACCTATTTCAACGTAGGCTCAATCGGAGGCAGCAATTTGGATTTGCTCCCTTGACAATGTGTTGTCGGACGGGCGCTTTAAGCGCCCGTTTTGATTTAAGTTTTTGCAATTACTTTAAAATACTTGAAAAATTTTACTACTTGTGCTAAAATATAAAAAATAAAAAAGACTGTGACCAAGCATAAGAATTGCGTGCAGGAGACCTTTCAGAGAGCAGCCGTTTGGTGCGAGGCTTGCGGGAAGCGCGCAAAAGATATTCACTTGCGAGTTCGGCGCGTGAGTCTTAAAAAGAGGTAGCCCGCTGCGGAAACGGCTCCGTAATGCCTAAAACAAGGTCGAGCTTTCGACGAAATCAGGTGGTACCACGAAAATTTTCGTCCTGACATTTTTTGTCGGGACTTTTTTCAATATAAAATCCAGAACGGAGAAGATGTAAATGAAAGCCAAAATTGCAGATATTGCAAAAAGATTCAGAGAAGAAATTGCTAAGTGCTCCGATTTCGACTCCCTGCAAACAATAAAGGTAAAATTTTTGGGTAAGAGCGGAGAGCTCACGGGACAATTGAAGTGCATGAAGGAGCTGCCTCCGGAAGAACGTCCGGCCTTCGGCAGTCTGGTAAACAGCGTAAAGCAGGAGCTTGAACAGCTTTATGCGCAGACTGCGGAGCGTCTTAAAATAAGCGCGCTCGAAGTCAGACTCGAATCGGAGAAGGAAGACATAACAATCGAAAAAAAGCTTTCTTGCCGCGGCACGATTCACCCCATAAACAAGGTAACCGACGAAATCGTCGATATGTTTGTCGGTTTGGGCTTCAAAACGGTGGAGGGGCCTGAAATCGAAACGGATTATTACAATTTTCAGGCGTTGAATCTTCCTGCCGACCACCCTGCGCGCGATATGCAGGACACCTTTTACGTCGCGCCCGGACTTTTGCTGCGCTCGCAGACGTCGCCCAATCAGGTAAGGGTTATGGAAAAGGAAAAAGCGCCCATAAAAATTTTGTGTCCGGGCAAGGTATACAGGTCCGACAGCGACGCTTCGCACTCTCCCATCTTCCATCAGATAGAAGGTCTTGTTGTGGACAAAAATCTTTCGTTGTGCGACCTTAAAGGTTGTCTTGAATTTATGGCTCGCAGGCTGTTTGACGACGATACCCGCATAAGATTCAGACCGTCTTATTTCCCTTTTACGGAACCAAGCGTGGAAGTGGACGTAACTTGCTCGAACTGTCACGGAAAAGGATGTCCGCTGTGTAAATACACGGGATGGATTGAAATACTCGGCGCGGGCATGGTGCATCCCAATGTGTTGGAAAACTGCGGCGTCGACAGCAAAAAATTCAACGGTTTCGCTTTTGGAGTAGGTATCGAGCGTATTGCCATAATAAAATACGGAATACCTGATATACGGTTGTTTTACGAAAACGACGTCAGATTTTTGAAGCAGTTTAAATAGGAGGATAAAATGAAAATTCCGGTTTCTTGGCTAAAAGATTTTGTGGATTTGGAAAATATAACGGTAAATCGGCTTTGCGAAGCGCTCGTGTCCGTCGGGTTTGAGGTGGAGGAGGTAATTGAGCTCGGCAGGGAAATAAGCAACGTCGTGGTGGGCGAAATCATATCTATGGAAAAACACCCCGACGCGGACAAGCTTAAAGTATGCAGGGTTGACGTAGGAAAGGAAGTTTTGCAGATTGTGACCGCCGCTACCAACGTGAAAACGGGCGACAAGATACCTTTGGCGCTGAACGGAGCAACGCTTGCGGGCGGTACCGTGATAAAGAACGGCAAGCTTCGCGGTGTGGCTTCAAACGGAATGATGTGCGGCGGCGAAGAATTGGGAATTTGCGAGAATCAATATGCAGGCGCGTCTGTGGACGGAGTTCTTATTCTCGAACAGAATGCCGAAGTAGGCAGGGACATAAAGGAAATCGTCGGATTGGACGAGTGCGTTATAGACGTTGCCGTCACATTCAACCGTCCCGACTGCAACAGCGTCGTCGGTATTGCAAGAGAGGCGGCAGTAGCATTGGAAAGAAAATTCACGCCTCCCGAAACGGATTTCGACACCGTTGATGAAATATCGACGAGGCAATACGTAAACGTGGATGTTCGTGACGCCGAGCTTTGCCCCGCTTACTTCATGCAGGCGGCGGAAGTCAAAATAGAACCGTCTCCCTTGTGGATGCGCAGACGCCTCCATGCTGCGGGCTTGCGCGGTATAAACAATATAGTTGACGTGACCAACTACGTCCTGCTTGAAGTAGGTCAGCCCATGCACGCGTTCGACTACAAGGAAATATCGGACAAAACCATTGTTGTGCGCCGCGCAAGGAAAGGGGAAACCATTATTCCTTTGAATGAAAAGGAGTACGAGCTTGACGAAAACATACTTGTTATAGCGGACAAATCGCGCCCCGTGGGACTTGCCGGGGTGATGGGCGGACTCAATTCGGGTATAAAACCCGATACGTCCACAGTGTTGTTGGAAGCTGCCGAATTTAACAGAGAAAACATACGCCGCACAAGCCGCAGGCTGGGCATTCGCTCGGATTCGTCGGCACGTTTTGAAAAAGGCGTAGACTCCTGCACGGCGCATTTGGGACTTATGCGCGCGCTTCACCTCATTTCAAAATTAAAATGCGGAAGAATTGCCGCCGACACAATCGAAAGCCTGTCGCATGAGATAAAGGAACGCGAAATCAAATTCCATTATTCGAGAGTAAAAAACCTGCTAGGAATAGACATACCTCAAAGCGAGAGTAAAAAAATACTTGAAAATCTCGGCATAAAAACCGTATTTGAAGGTCAGACGTTGAAATGTTTTGCGCCGGCGTACCGTAGGGATTTGGAAAGCGACTGCGACATAATCGAAGAAATCATCAGAGTTTACGGATACGACAAAATAGTCTCTTCCTATCTGGAAAACACAGTGCCTACTTACGGAGGCAAAACATCGGCGCAGGAACTGTGCGACAGAGTAAAAAATATTGCCGTCGGTCTCGGCTACAATCAGATAACGACTTATTCTTTCGGAGGCAAGCAATTTTTCGACAAAGCGGTTTCGGACGGAAACTCCGACAGCGAAAAATGTATCAAAATAGTGAATCCTTTGGGCGAAGAATTGAGTCTTATGCGTCGTTCCCTGATAGCGCATATGTGCGAAACCCTGTCAGTCAACCTCAGCAGAAAAAACGAAAATCTGTCCTTGTTTGAAATCGCCAAAATTTATCTTGCCGAGAATCTTCCATTGACGGAACTGCCCGAAGAAAGGGAAACGCTTTGCATGGCTACTGACGTCGGAGACTTTTTCAAACTCAAATCGGATGTAATGACGCTTCTCGACAACTTCAACATTGACGCCGTCTTTACCCGCAGCGTCGTCAAATGCCTGCATCCCGGCATAAGCGCCGACATAACGGACGAAAACGGAAATTGCTTGGGCTTTCTCGGAGAATTGCATCCCACGGTATGCGCAAATTTTGAAATAAACAAACGCGTATATGTTGCCCAAATAGATTTGGAAAAGTTAAAGGAATCAAAAAAGCAAAAGTCCAAATATGTTCCGATTCCGAGATATCCGTCCGTTGACAGAGATATTGCCGTCGTCGTGAATGTAGACGTTGCGGCGGCAGACGTCATAGATACGATAAAACAAAGTTGCAAGCTGTGCGAATCGGTAGAGCTTTTCGACGTATATCGCGGAGAACAGATAGGAAAAGACGAAAAAAGCATGGCGCTTTCGCTGAAATTCAGGAACAAAGACAAAACTCTTAACGACGAGGAAGTAGAGCCTCAGATAAAGCGCGCTTTGCGCGCTTTGGGAGAGCGTTTCAATGCGAGACTCCGCTGAAAAACCTATTCTTCTTGCTCCCGCAGGCAGTCCGCAGGCTTTGAGAGCGGCGGTTTACAACGGCGCGGACGCGGTCTATCTTGGATTGAACAAATTCAATGCAAGATTAAAAGCCGAAAATTTTACCCTTGAAAACTTATCGGAATGGATAGAATTTTGTCATTTGTACGGGGTAGAGGTTTGCATAACCGTAAACACGTCCCTCAAAAAAGGGGAGCTTGAAGAAGCCAAAAAATTTGCAGAACAGCTCGCGGCGTTAAAAGCGGATTGCATAATCGCGACGGAGCCTGCCTTGATTGAATTTTGCGCAGGACTTAAAGGTATACGCACGGTTGCTAGCACGCAGCTTAATATTCACAATGTCATGGGCGCGCAGACGGCAAAGGCAATGGGGGCGGACGTTGCGGTTTTGTCCAGAGAAGCAATCCTCGACGATATACGCGATATAAATCTTTATGCGGATATTGAGACGGAATGCTTTTTGCACGGCGCGCTTTGCGTCTCTTTGTCGGGGCAATGCTATTTGTCTTCTTTTGTGGACGGCAACAGCGGCAACAGGGGCTTGTGCGCGCAGCCGTGCAGGCAGCTTTACCGTTCTTTCTGTCAAGACGGGGAAATTAAAAAGAGCGGTTACCTGCTTTCCGCCAAGGATTTATGCGGAGTTTACACCGCAAAGCGTCTCGCGGACGCAGGCGTAAGCATATTTAAAATAGAGGGGCGGAACCGAAGAGAACAGTACGTAGGCGAGACCTGCTCCGTTTACAGGAAAATTCTCGACAGCGATTACGAATTTCAGGCGGACGATATAAAGCGCCTCAAAACAGCTTTTAACAGAGGCGACTACACGTCGGGATATCTTAACAATGCCGACAATATCATTTATCCGCTTTTTCAGGGGCATAAAGGAATAGAAGCGGGAATTATAAAAAAGGTGGACGGAAGCTTCGTAATTGCCGGCAATCTTTTCCTGCATGAAGGTGACAGCTTCAAAATTTTGCGCGATTTTAAAGAAACGGGCAATTGCGTGGCTGTCGGCAACTCGTCGAATTTGATTACAAAAATAAAATATTCGGGCAAGCCGCAGGAAGGCGACCGCGTATACCTGACAAGCAGTGCGGCGATGAATTTTCGCATAGCGAATACGGAAAAAAGAATACAGGCACAAGCGGAGTTTTCCGCAAAAGTCGGTGAAGAACCTGTTTTAAAACTGACTGCACGCGACGCAAGCGCAATTGTCAAGGGAAAAATCAAAGCACAGTCTGCCTTAAATCAGCCCTTAAGCAATGCTCAAATAGAAGAATTATTGCGTAAAACTGGAGAAACGGAGTTTACTATTTCAGATATAGTAATAAATTCCGACAATATTTTTCTCCCAAAATCTTCGATAAACGAGCTAAGGCGCGAAGCAACAAGCGCGTTGCGCGCCGAGCTACTGCGGAATTATTATCAAACCCGAAATCTGCCTGCACATAACGACCGAATCGAAAAAAGTTATGAAATGCCTTTTTTGAATCATTCGGGCAAAATTATTTGTCAGGTAAGGAATGCCGACGAATATCTCAGAATAAAGCAATACACGGATTTCGTGGTTTTCAAACCCGACGATTATTCTGTGGAGTCGGTAAGCGATTTCAAAACTGCGTGCAGCGATTTTTATTTGGATTTGCCCAATTTCGCAACGCAGCATGACCTGCGGATAATAGCGGATATAATCGAAAAATGCGGCGTAACGGGTATTGTGGCGAACAATTTGTACGCATTGAGATTGGCAAAAACCTATTCGCTTGACGTAGTGCTCGGATTGGGGCTGAATATTTTTAACAGAGAGTCCGCTTGTGTGTTGGGCAAAAATTTGAAGGTAAGAGCATACCTTGCTTCGCAGGAGCTCAGCTTGAAGGATATACGCGACAATCTGAGCGATGCGTATATTTTTGCAGGCGGTGACATTACGGTTATGACTGTAGCTCACTGCCCGATAAAAGTAAATTTCGGAAACGAATGCAAAAAATGCAGGTACGAATATCTTATGTACGGAGATAAAACGGGAAGAAAATTTCCTTTGAAAAGGAAGCGCATTGCCCGCTGCTATTTTGAGATTGAAAATTGCGTTCCCTTAAACGGCACGCGCAAAATAGACTTTCCCGGTAATTTTTTTCTGAAATTCGACGGAGACGAAAGAGAGGTGGCTCATTTTTCACTGCTTGCGCAGGGCGTTGACGACGGGTATCGCAAAAACGGTCAATATACTGCCGGACATTTGTCAAACAGCGTAAAATAAATATGATAGAAGAAAGGACATTAAAAAAACTCGAATATTTTGAAATTTTGAATAAAATTTCTCAATATACAACGAGCACGACGGCAAAAAACAAAGTAAGAAATTTGCGTCCCGAATCCGCGCTTGAAAAAAGTCAGTCATTGCTCGACGAAACGGAGGAGGCGGTAAATTTTTTGAATTTCGGAGTTTCTCCGGATTTCGCCATCGACTCTACGGAGGATATTGCCGCAAAAGCAAAAATCAGGTCTACGCTTTCGTTGCGCGAGCTGCTTGTAGTCATGCGCACCTTGCGCACATCCAGATTGCTTATTTCGACTTTGAACACGCCACTGCCCGTTGCCGCGCATATTTTGCCGGACATGGCAAACGGTTTGTATGCAAACAGAGCGGTGGAAGAGGAAATCGATTTTTGCGTGCTCAACGAAGACGAGCTTAACGACAAAGCTTCCGACGCCTTGTTTTCAATTCGTCAAAAAATCAAAAAAACAAATGCGGAAATAAGAGAAAAACTCACTTCTTTTTCCAGGTCGTCGGCAATATCCAAATATCTGCAAGACGACATAGTCACGCTGAGAAACGACAGGTACGTAATTCCCGTCAAGCAGGAATATAAGAGCAATGTGCAGGGCATAGTTCACGACCAGTCGTCAACAGGCTCGACATTGTATATCGAGCCTATCGCAATTGTAAATCTCAATAATCAGCTCAGAGAGTTGCTTTTGAAAGAAAGGGAGGAGATTGAAAGAATTCTGTCCGAGTTTACCGATAAAATCAGCGTCTTTGCCCAATTTTTGGTTGCAAACTCCGAAATTATCGCATATTTGGACGGTGTTTTTGCGAAAGCGAGGTATTGCATCGAGCTGAACGCAACTCGCCCCAAGCTCAACGACAGGGGGATTCTCGACATAAAAAGAGGAAGGCACCCTCTCATAAACAAAAAATCCGTTGTGCCTATCGACCTCCGTCTTGGCGGAGATTTCGACATGATAGTGATTACGGGACCAAACACGGGCGGAAAAACCGTTTCCCTGAAAACGACAGGCTTGTTTTGTTTGATGGCGATGAGCGGAATTTTTCTGCCTGCCGCTCACGAAACAATCGTTTCGGTATTTGAAAACATTTTTTGCGATATCGGCGACGAGCAAAGCATAGAACAGAGCCTGAGCACTTTTTCAAGCCACATAAAAAACATATCCCACATAGCGCAATCCCTCAACCGCAATTCTCTTGTGCTTTTGGACGAAGTCGGCGCGGGAACCGACCCCGCCGAAGGCGCGGCATTGGCTCTTGCGATAGCGGAATATATTCTCGACAGCGGCGCAAAATCCGTTCTTACCACTCACTACGGGAGACTTAAAGAGTTTTCGCTGACAACCCCTAAGGTTGTAAGCGCTTCGATGGAGTTTGATACGAGTACGCTGTCTCCAACTTACAGACTTGTTTTGGGGATTCCCGGCAGTTCAAACGCATTGGACATTGCGGGACGGCTCGGGCTGTGCCAAAAAATCGTAGACAACGCACGCGGCAAGCTTTCTTCGGAAAAAGTGACATTTGAAAATGTTTTGAGAAACGCGGACACGTTGCGTAGGGAATACAAAGCGCAGCTCGACGAAATAAACTCTCTCAAAGCGAGCATACAGGAAGAGTATGCCAAGGCTGCCGACCAAACGAGAATTTTAAAGGAGGAAAGAGAACGCCTGCTTTCAGGTTCGCAAATCGAAGCAAAAAGAATTGTGAGCAATGCCAAAGCCGAGGCGGAGGAACTGCTCGACAAGCTCAAAAAAATGGTGCGCGCCGCGGCGTTGGAGGAAAAAAGCCTTTTTGAAGCGCGTTCCGTAATCAAAAAACTCGACGACAAAAAGTACGACGTAACGGCGGAAGAGCCAGACATAATAACGGGCGCGAGAATCGAACCCGAAAAATTAAAAATCGGGGAATGTGTTTTCGTCAAAAAGATGAATACAAGCGGGATTGTTTCGGGATTCGGTAAAAACGGCAAAATCGAAATCAAAATCAACAAGATGACTGTATTTACCGACGCCGACGATTTGTATGAATGCGTCGATTTGTCGGACAAACCGAAACCGAAGGTTTCGCAGGGAGTAAAGACGCATATCAGAGCGGCAGCGCCGGCAAGAGAAATTATTTTGCTTGGACAAACGGTAGACGAGGCCATTGCCAATGTGGACAAATTTCTCGACGACGCGGTTCTGTCCGGTCTTTCGGAGGTACGTGTCGTTCACGGCAGCGGCACGGGGGCGCTCAGAAAAGGTTTGCACAAATATTTCGCCACGCATCCTGCAATAGACAGTTTCAGACTAGGAAGATCGGAAGAG
>ERZ825525.1485-NODE-1485-length-19892-cov-3.987246_pt1 | contig 19892 bp, 17 predicted proteins | sample MGYA00519930_ERZ825525 | MGnify/ENA primary metagenome ERZ825525 (study PRJEB31778, sample SAMEA3449203) | human gut metagenome | biome: human gut; feature: human-associated habitat; material: faeces | place: United Kingdom | collected 2010/2012 ... | reverse complement strand
AAGCCGTACCGTACCATACATCAGTAAGGTAACCGGTATTCCAATCGTTGATCTTGCAACGAGAGTTATCACAGGCGAGAAGATCAAGGATATGGGCTATACACCGGGATTACAGCCGGAATCTGAATACTTCGCAATCAAGATGCCGGTATTCTCCTTTGAGAAGATCCGGGGTGCTGAGATCAGCCTTGGTCCGGAGATGAAATCAACCGGTGAGTGCCTTGGTATCTCGAAAAATTACAACGAAGCGTTGTTCAAGGCATTCCTTGGAAACGGCGTGAATCTGCCGAAGTACAAGAAGATGATACTTACAGTAAAGGATTCCGATAAGCTGGATGCAGTAGAAATCGGACAGCGGTTTACCGCGCTTGGTTATGAGATCTATTCGACAAGAAGTACCTGCCGTGTCCTGAATGAGAATGGCGTACCTGCAAAACCGATTAACAAGGTGGAAGAGCCTTCTCCGAACCTGTTAGACCTGATTCTGTCACATGAGATCGATCTTGTTATCGACACACCGTCACAGGGTGTGGAACACAGCAAGGACGGCTTCGTAATCCGCCGAAATGCAATCGAGACAGGTGTGACGGTTCTCACAAGCTTAGATACCGCACATGCGCTTCTTACAAGCTTAGAGTCATCTGACAGACACAATCTTTCTCTTGTGGATATAAGCGAAATATAGTAAAATAAAGGTAACCATGCAGATAACCTGTCTGGTTACCTTTATTTTTTTGAGGTGATGGAATGAATATTGGTTCGATGAGTAACAACTATATAATTCCATATAGCGGTGTCAGCCGCGTGACACCGGTCAATGCGGACAATACGGTCGACACTTCCACGAAGGTGAAGCCGGTCGAATGTCAGACGTGTAAGAATCGGAAATATGTCGATGGTTCGAACGAACCGGATGTGTCATTTAAGACACCGGGCAAGATTGCGGCAGGAGAATCGTACGCGAAAGTAAGTGCACATGAACGGGAGCACGTGGCGAATGCGATTCAGAAAAGCAGCAAGCCGGGTGCAAAGCTGATATCGGCGAATGTAACATTGAAGATGGGGGTCTGTCCGGAATGCGGCAGAACGTATGTTGCAGGTGGAGAGACGACGACACAGATCCAGTATTCAGAGAGTAATCCATACGAGAAGAACCGGAAACAGGCGGAAGCCGGATTTCTGATCGGGAACAACTTTGATGCTATTTCTTAGACCAGCATTTGACGTTGCGCTTTCGATTGCGCTTCGTGTCTGATTTGTATCGGATTTCACATAACGAATTTAAATATTGCAGATAATGCTTCTGGGAATCCATGGATTCTTCCGGGAAAAGTGGAAGCAGGAGCTTCACGGGATTTTGCTTATAGAAGATGCAAAGCTTAATAAAAAATTCCATCGTTGGCTTTCGGTAGTCCGCTTCCAGATGACAATACGATGAACGTGAGATGCCGGTCGATGCGGCTATTTCTTTCTGGGTGTAACCGGAGTGGAGTCGGAGACGAATGAGCATAGCTCCAAAGGTGGTTGTGTCTGACATGATAGATCCTCGCTTTCTGGATAAAATTGAAAATTGGAATGAAATAATTTGGAAGCAGCCGCTTCCAGAAAAATAGAAAAGAAATCATATTCGAGAAGCAGTGTAAGTTCAGCCAGAACATCGACTGGCGGCGCACATCTTCCCGTTTCATAGTTACTGTAGGCTTGTCTTGTAATATTGAGTCGTTTGGAAATGTCGGTTTGATTGAGATGTTTTTGACGACGCGAAATTTTTAGACGAGGCCCGAATTCTTTTGGAATCATAGAATGTACCTCCATGGGCATTATGTTAACAGAAAAAGAAAAAAATACAAGCAGAAAAAATAAGATTGGCACATATTCACAAGTGAGACTGTGAATACTGCACAAAATAGGAGAAGGAGACAAAACATGAGTAAAGCAGATGATTTGTTCATTGCGATGTGTAAGGATATTATTGAGAACGGTTACGATACGAAGGGCGAAAAGGTGCGTCCGAAATGGGAGGATGGGACTTCGGCATATACGATCAAACGGTTTGGTGTTGTAAACCGATATAATCTGGCGGAGGAATTTCCGGCGATCACGCTTCGAAAAACTTATATCAAATCCGCAATTGATGAATTGCTCTGGATCTGGCAGAAAAAATCAAATAACGTCCATGACCTGCACAGCCATATCTGGGACGCGTGGGCAGACGAAGATGGTTCGATCGGCAAGGCGTATGGTTACCAGCTCGGTGTGAAGCACAAATATAAAGAGGGTATGATGGATCAGGTCGATCGTGTGATCTATGATCTGAAGAACAATCCATACAGCCGCCGTATCATGACGAACATTTATGTGCATCAGGATCTGTCCGAGATGAACCTGTATCCGTGTGCGTACAGCGTGACGTTCAATGTCACAGGCAACAAATTAAATGCCATTTTGAATCAGCGTTCGCAGGATGTGCTTGCAGCGAATAACTGGAATGTCGTACAGTATGCGGCACTTGTGTATATGATGGCACAGGTAACTGGATTTGAACCGGGAGAGCTGGTACATGTGATCGCAGATGCACACATCTATGACAGACACATTCCAATCGTGGAAGAGCTGATCAGCCGGCCGACGTATCCGGCGCCGAAAGTAACACTCAATCCAGATGTCAAAGATTTTTATGATTTTACGGTTGATGATTTTACAATCGAAGATTATCAGACCGGACCACAGATCAAGAACATACCAATAGCGGTTTAGAGCGAAATATTTGGAGGGTAATATGGACTTAATAGTAGCAGTAGATAACAACTGGGCGATTGGAAACAAGGGCGATCTGCTCGTATCAATACCAGAGGATCACAAATTCTTCCGACAGACGACAATGGGAAATGTCGTTGTACTTGGAAGAAAGACACTGGCAGGATTCCCGAATGGCCTGCCGCTTGCGGGAAGAGATAATATCATTTTATCGACTGATCCGAATTATACCGTGCGAGGGGGTACGGTTGTTCACTCGAAGGAAGAACTGTTCGAGGAACTGAAAAAATATGAGGATAAGGAAATTTTTGTAATCGGTGGCGGACAGATCTACGAGATGCTGCTTCCGTATTGCAAGTATGCGCATGTGACGAAGATCAACTATGATTATGCAGCGGATACACATTTCCCGAATCTGGATGAACTGGAGAACTGGGAAATGATCGCGGACAGCGACGAGCATACCTATTTTGATTTGGAGTTTTATTTCCACAAATATGAGAATAAAAATCCATTAGCATTTTAGAAATTTGGTGATTTTTGCATAAAATGCACAAAATAATTGATGAAAATGTTATAAATCATACAAAAAGTCTTTCAAATATGATGGAAGTATGGTATCATTTAAGGTAAATTTGAGCGATTATTTTTATTTTGGGAGGGTAATAAAAATGACAGAAGTAATGTTGACGTCCGGACAGGGCTTTGAGGGTTACGAAATCGTAGAGTATTTGGGATTTGTAAATGTACAGTCGGTACTTAGCTCGAACTTTTTCAAGGGGTTTGCAGCCGGTGTGAGTGAGATGTCAGATTCCGAGAGTGAGAAGCTGACAGGCAAGCTGGAGCAGGTAAATGAGACAGCACTGAAGCGTCTGCAGACAATCGCAGCAAGAAAGAAAGCGGATGCGGTAATTGGCGTGGAACTGAATTATACACAGTTTGCAAGCTATTCCGTAGGAACGATCGCTTCTGGTACAGCTGTTCGCCTGAAGAAGAAGCCAGAGGAGAATCCAGTTACAGAAAAATTTCTGTATGTCAGCAACTACTATAATCGTCTGGTGCCAAGACCGGTACGTGTATGGTTACGTGGTTCTAAGAATGGAGTAACAATTTCTACAGATTTCTTTAATTATAACAAAGATGATATTCGTGCAATCCGTGCAGACGTCGAGCTGACAAACCTGTATGAAGAACGATTGCTGTTAAAGGATCTGGATTTTGTATTTGAGAAAGGAAATGTTTCTCTGATCGAATCCAAGGATATGGAGTGTAAGCTTCCTGCAAAGGATATTCTGCTTTTGAAGGATGCAAAGGTACGCATCTCCAAATATGTGACAAGCCGTGGTGTATTCGCGTGCAACGACCAGCCAATCGATGTCAGCATGCCGTTACATAGATTATCTGCACTTAAAGAGAAACGTGGTATTGATGCAGTCGAGAAGTATCGTACCGATGGCATGATCTGGACATGTAACTGTGGTTATGTAAACGAGGCTGGTGCAGATGAATGTCTGATCTGTGGACGTAAGCAGGAAGACATGAAGAGTACATCGAAGTTCAATCCAGATGAGATGCTTGCAAAGATGCAGACGAAGGAATATGTCATTGAACTGAAGGATGTATTGATGGAATACATCAAGGATATTGATAGCGAGTACAGAATGGAACTTTTGGAGATTATGGAGTCAGGATTGCAGTATGAAAAGACAAGAGGCAACATGAAAGACACCGTAATCGAGAAGGTAGAAAAGGTCTTTGAAGGACACTAAGTAAAATGAAACTGGCAGAGGTGACAGGGCATGGGCGCAGGACTCAGCATGGCGAGTGTAAATAAAATTAAAGAGTTGGCGAATTCCAGAGAATATAGTCTGGCACTTGAGTTAGTGGAACATCAGGATTTGACAAAATCCCTGAACCCACAGTTCCTGAGACTGTGTGGAGAGATTTACATAAAAAATGATAGATATAAGGATGCCAGACGATGTCTGATCATGGCGCATCGTCTGGGACCGGAATCGAAGCGGGTTTTGTATACGTTTGTGGAGCTGTATTTGCGGATGGGATATTTCCAGCTGGCAAAGACGTATTACGATATGTATATGTTTGATGCCAATGCATATGACAGCCGGGACATGGAATATGTCTGGAATAAGCATGAACATGCGGACGATTACAAGACGCTGGAACCATTGATTGCCGGGTATGCACACAATCTGGACTATGACTGGAGCTTTGAGTTATATCTGCTTTACAAGAAAGAGGAAAAACAGAACGAGGCGGCGACGCTGGCTGAGTTATATCATGCATCGTTCAAGAATTCCGATAACAGCCAGATTATATTGGATATCGAAGCTGGAAAAGTAAAGGTAGATACATATTTCGATATATATGCGGACACTGAAGCTGTAGATGATGATCCAGATATGGAGGCACTTCGTGCAGAAGAACAGGAGCTGCTTGCAACCGATGATCTGCGGATGCATCCGAAAGAGGCAGAGATTACGATCATGTATGAGGATTCATATACACCTGCCGGTTCGGAGAAGAAAGTGCAGAAGATGCTCAAAAAGCAGGAACGCGAGGAGCAACGGAAAGAAAAGAAACTGCTGAAAAAACAAAAGCAGCAGGAAAAGGCAGAAGCTGCGGCAGCGGCGGAAGCTGAAAAGACTGAGGCAGAAGTGAAACCTGCTACCGAAGAAAAAACGGAAACCGAAACGAAAGTGCCTGAGACAGTTGCGGATGAGACAGAACAGAAGACGTCTGAGAAAACAACTGTGACAGAACAAGAAACAGCAGAGAAAGCATCTGTGACAGAAACATCAGAACAAAAAACGGCAGAGGAAGCGTCTGAGACAGAAGCGGAAGAACCGGAAAAAGAAAAAAAGAAGGGATTTTTCCAGAGACGGAAGAGAAAGAAACACGAGGAAGAATCTGAGACAACGGATGCTGATATAGAAGAAACAAAAGAAGTAACATCGGAATCGGAAGATGTAAAACCATCGGAAGAGCCGAAAGAATCAAATAGTGACATTTCATCAGAGATTGCAGAGACAACAGGGCAGGCGGAAGATATGAGACATGGAAAAGGGACAATTGCAAAAGATGTAGTCGTAGTAGATGAAGATGATGGTTTTGAAGCAGAAGCGGATACGATTGAGGAACTTGCATCCAAGGAACATGTGACGCAGGAGACCGAGACGAAGGAAGCAGAAGTGACAACAGCCAAGAAAACGACGTTTGAATTCCAGACAGTGGAACTGGCGCCGGAAGATTTTGAGGAAGAATATGAGGTTGACGATTTCTCTGAAACTGTGGATGATGAATTCGGAGAGATGAAGATGCCGGAACCGAAACCTGAGATTGAAGAAACTGTGGAAGAAGAACCGGAAATCGAAGAGATAGCAGAAGAGACTGTCGAAGAAGAACCGGAGGTTGAGGAAGAGATCGAGGAGCCAGAGGTTGTAGAACCGGAGCCAGAGATTGAAGCCGAACCAGAATCGGAAATCGAAGAGACGGTGGAAGAATCTGTGAAAGAAGAACCGGAGGCAGAACTGGAGATTGAAGAGACTGTCGAAGAGGAACCAGAGGCAGAGGAAGAAATCGAGGAGCCGGAGGTCGTAGAACCAGAGCCAGAGGTGGAAACCGAGCCAGAACTGGAGATCGAAGAGACAGTAGAAGATGTTGTTGAGGAAGAACCGGAGACAGAACTGGAGATTGAAGAGACTGTCGAAGAAGAACCGGAGGTTGAGGTAGAAATTGAGGAGCCAGAGGTTGTAGAACCGGAGCCAGAGGTGGAATCCGAGTCAGAACCGGAGATCGAGGAGGCAGTAGTAGAAGAAGCTGTTGAAGAAGAACCAGAGACAGAGGAAGAAATCGAGGAGCTGGAGGAAGAACCGAAAGAGGAATTCCACGTAGCTCCGTTTACAACGAAACCGGAAAAGAAGAAGTTGGACTTCCCAGTATTCAAGTCATCGTTATTCCCGGATTATCACAAAGAAGTGAAAGTTGTTGAAAATAATTTCAACGAGATCATGGAAGAAGCGCAGAATAAGATGACGGAGAACATGCAGAAGGAAGAGCAGATGCAGAGAGAGGCGGAAGCATTGCTTGCATCCCTTGGTATCAGCATGGATGCGATTCCAACAACACCGCAGGCTGAGAAGAAAGAGGAACAGCCGGTACAAAAAGGACCTTCACGAGATGAGTTAAAAGCATCTTTGAAGATAGATTCTGTTAAGAAGAATTTGCTAAAACGTGTAAAAGAATACAGATAATTCTTGACGAGAAGATATGACCGAGAGAAGGTATGACTGAAAGGAGGCAATGGGAGTGGCTATTGATCAAAGAGAAGCATTGATTGCTGCAGTAAGAGCACAGGTAGAAAAAGAGAAGGCTGCCAAGGCTGCAAAACTGAAAAAAGAGCAGGAAGCAATGCAATTGTCTGGAGCTGCAGATGCGGGAGAAGCTGCTGCAGACCACAATAAGCCAAAATACAAAACTCTGTCAGCAGAAGAACTTGCGAAAATCGAAGAGAAGAAGCGTCGTAAGAAAGCTGCAGAACTTGGTATTAAATTGGAGGACGAGGAACCAGAAGAGGTACCTGCAAAGGCAGCAGAACCTGCGAAGGAAGAGCCAAAGAAGGCAAGTGATGAAGGACTTGGCATGAGTGTTGGCATTCAGGCAGATAAGTCTGGAAAATCCTTAGATAAGCCGGCTGGCGGCGGACTTGGAGCACCAGTAGGTGGCGGACTGTCAGGTGGCAAGACAGAGAGCAAAGGACTTGGAGGACTGGGCGGTAGCCTTGGAGCTACAGAGCCATCTGGAGGGCTTGGCCTCAATATTGACATGGGTAACAAGCAGGAAGAGAAAGCACCTGAGAAGAAAAAGGACCAGGATGATGAAAAAGCAAGATTGCGTCCTACAAAATTATCCGGTGGCAGTGGCGATGTAAAGGTAATCAATGGGGATGATGCAGAAGAGGAGGCATCCTTTACAAAACAGGGAAATACAACGATTATTTCCGATGGTGTAGAGTGGAAAGCACAGGAGAACAAAGCATCCAAGGATGATGCAGATGATATCATCAGCATTGTGCCAAACCGGAGTACTCCAACCAATGATGTGAAGAGTATGTACGATCTTGGCGATGAGGATGAGGATGCTCTGGGTGCAGAGATATCAAAGCTTGCGCAGTATGGCGATGCTGAGAATAAGGCAGAGGAAGAAAAGAAAAAGGCGCAGGAAGAAATGGCGAAGAAGGCAGCGGAGGCAGAGGCAGCCAAGAAGAAGGCGGCTATTGAGGAAGCTGAGCGGAAAGAAGAAGCCAGAAGAAAGAAACTGAAAGAGGCAGAAGAAAAGGCAGCTGCACAGGAGCGTAGAATCGCAGAAGCAGCAGCCAGACAGCGTGCAGCTGCAGCCGCTGAGAAACGTGCAGCCGAGGAGGCACGCCTCAAGGCAGAAGAGGAAGAAAAACGTAAGAAAGCGGAAGAGGCACGTCTGAAAGCAGCCGAGGAAGCCCGCAAGAAGGCTGAGGAAGAGGCAAGAGCCAAGGCAAAGCAGGAAGCTTTGAAGAAGGCGGAAGAGGCAAAGAAGAAAGCCGAAGAAGCAAAGCGTATCTTAGAACAGGCACAGAAGGCAGAAGAAGAAGCAACAAAGCGTGCAGAAGAGAATCGGAAGCGTGCTGAGGAAGAAGCCAAGAAGAAAGCCGAAGCAGAAGCAAAGAAGAAAGCTGAGGAAGAAGCAAAGAAGAAAGCCGAAGCAGAGGCAAAGAAGAAGGCAGAGGCGGAAGCAAAGAAGAAGGCAGAGGCGGAAGCAAAGAAGAAGGCAGAGGAAGAAGCCAAGAAGAAAGCCGAAGCAGAAGCCCGTAAGAAGGCTGAGGAAGAAGCAAAGAAAGCAGCCGAAGAAGCCCGTAAGAAAGCCGAAGAGGCTATGCGTATCTTAGAAGAAGCAAAGAAGGCGGAAGAGGCAGCACTAAAGGCAGCTGAGGAAGCTCGTAAGAAGGCAGAGGCAGATGCAAAGAAGGCAGCGGAAGAAGCCGCAAAGGCAAAGGCTGAGGAAGAGAAACGCAAGAAGGCTGAAGAAGAAGCTAAGAAGAAGGCAGAGGCGGAAGCAAAGAAGAAAGCCGAAGAGGAAGCAAAGAAGAAGGCAGCGGAAGAACTTGCTGCAAAGGCAGAAGAAGAGGCTCGCAAGAAGGCAGCCGAGGAAGCTGCAAAGGCAGAGGCGGAAGCAAAGGCGAAGGCTGAGGAAGCCCGCAAGATCTTAGAGGCTGCAAAGAAGGCCGAAGAGGAAGCGCTGAAGGCGGCAGAGCAGGCAGACAGCATTCAGATCGACCTGACACAGCCAGCGGAGGAAGGAAAACTTCCACTTGCTGCATCTTACCTTGAAAAGTATACAAAGATGGAGAAATCCGGAAAGAGTCTCGTGGATACATTCAATGCCATTACTGTTGATCAGGAGAATCGTAACGTATGTATGATGGGTGATCACGGATTTGGTCTGACCAGTGTCGGAGAAGATTTCGCAAGAAGCTTCTACGATATGGGAATCTGCAAGGCGAAGACGATCGCGAAGATCAAGGCACAGGCATTGAACAAGGTTAAACTTGCAGATGCAATGTCAAAGCTTGCCGGTGGATGTATGGTTGTTGAAAATGCAGGTCTGATCGCACCAGATAAGATGACAGAGCTGATGAAACTTACAGCCAAGGATGTAAACGATGTTGTTGTGATTCTGACAGGTGCGACTGAGTCTATCAACCGCTTGTTTGGAGCGACTGGAGATGCCAAGGATAAGTTTGCACACCAGATCAATATGGAAGGCATTTCTACACAGGATATGCTTGCGATTGCAAAGGGATATTTCAAACAGCAGGGCTTTAAGACAGATGATTCTGTAGAAGGCACTGTAAAGAATCTCCTGATGGCAATGGAGTCTGGAAATATCGATCGTATGCTCAAGGCTTGCGATGAGGCAATGCTCAAATGTGACGATCGTGAGAAGGCAAAAGGTTCCAGCCGGAAATATTTACTAAGTGAAGATTTTAAATAATCGTTGAAAAAATCAGAGCCGATGCTTATAATTTAAGCATCGGCTTTTTATGTGATAAGCCAATAGACGGGATGATAAATAAGAAACCAGAAGATAAGAGGTATAAAACGTGGTAAATATAGATATCGGTATAGACCTTGGAACATCGAATACGGTCATATACATAAAAGACAAAGGAATCGTAGTCAACCAGCCATCGGTGGTTGCATATGAGGCTAAAAGTAAAAAGATCATTGCGGTTGGAAATAAAGCCAAAAAGATGCTTGGAAAGACACCGGAGGATATTGAGGTGACACGTCCGATCCGGAATGGTGTTATCTCCGATTATATTATGACGGAGCGTATGCTCAAGATCTATGTGAAGTCAGCGATTGCAAAACGAAAGATCTGGGGCAAACCAAACATCTGCGTCTGTGTGCCAAGTGGTGTCACGGACGTACAGCGGCGTGCAGCGTGTGATGCAGTATACCGTACCGGTGCAAAGAATGTGTATGTGCTTGAGGAACCATTTGCGGCAGCCATCGGTGCAGGTGTGGATATTGAGTCGGCAGTTGGTGCGATGGTTGTGGATATCGGTGCGGGAACGACGGATATTGCAATCGTAGCAAGAGGCGGTGTGCAGCATAGCAGTTCCATCAAGATTGGTGGCGATGATTTCGATGAGGCAATCATCCGTTATATGCGGAAACGTCATAATGTGCTGCTGGGCGAAAGCTCTGCCGAACAGTTGAAGAAGGACATTGGTTCTGTGTATCCGCGGGAACAGGATGCGATCGGGTATGCACGTGGAAAGGAACTGGTGCGCGGACTTCCAACGAAGATGGCAGTCAAATCCTCTGAGATGATCGAGGCGTGTCAGGAGGAGACAGATCAGATCTTGGATTCCGTTCGGGAGATGTTGGAGGCGGCACCACCGGAACTGGTTTCCGATATATCCGAGCATGGTATTATCCTTGCCGGAGGCGGAAGCAAGATATTTGGTATGGACAAGCTTATTATGGATAAGATTGGTGTCCCGGTTGTGAACATCAAGAATCCGGATCAGGTTGTTGCGACAGGTGCAGGAACAGCCCATTATTATATCAAGGACGGAAGAACCTTGGAAGAGTAAGAGACAGGATAGAAATACGTGGAAAATAAGAAGAAAACATTGCGTGAACATGGTGTGGAATATACATATGATGAGCGGTTCCTCCCACTCACGCAGAAGGAAATGCAATTAAAGGGCTGGGAACAGCCGGACTTTGTCTATGTGATCGGAGATGCCTATGTGGATCATCCATCTTTTGGACCGGCGATCATCAGCCGTGTGTTAGAGGCACATGGATATAAAGTGGCAATCATTTCACAGCCAGACTGGAAGGATGAAAATTCGATTGCGATTTATGGCAGGCCGAAGCTTGCCTTTTTGGTGTGCGCCGGAAATATGGATTCAATGGTGAACCATTATACTGTTTCCAAGAAAAGACGGCATACAGATGCATACACCCCGGGTGGCGAGATGGGAAAACGACCAGATTATGTGACAATCGTTTACTGCAATCTGATCCGGAAGAAATACAAGGATGCGGCAATTGTGGCAGGCGGTATCGAAGCAAGTCTGCGCCGGCTGGCACATTATGATTACTGGTTCAATAAGTTGAAACATTCGATTCTCGTTGATGCACAGGCGGATATTGTGATCTATGGTATGGGTGAGCATGCCATTGTGGAGATCGCGGATGCGCTGCAAAGCGGCATCGACATCAAAGACTTAAGTTTTATTCATGGAACGGTCTACAAAGCAAGAAATCTGGAACATCTGTATGAAGACTATATTGAGCTTCCGTCGTATGACGCGTTGCAGGAAGACAAATTAAATTACGCGCGAAGCTTTAAAATCCAATATGATAACACAGATCATATCACCGCGAAGATTCTGGTAGAAAAATATAAGGATTATCAATATGTGATCCAGAATCCACCGGCGGAACCATTGACGGAGCAGGAGATGGACGAGGTGTATGCGCTTCCATATACGAAGACCTATCATCCGATTTATGAGGCACAGGGTGGAATGCCTGCGATATCGGAGATCAAATTCTCGCTCAGCAACCGGGGGTGCTTTGGCGGGTGCAGCTTCTGTGCGCTTACATTTCATCAGGGGCGGACATTGCAGACCCGCAGTCATGCTTCGATTATAGAAGAAGCGAAAGAGATGACGAAGGATCCGGATTTTAAGGGCTATATTCATGATGTGGGCGGCCCGACGGCGAATTTCCGGCAGCGCGCCTGCAAGAAACAGGAGAAATATGGCGTCTGTGCGAACCGTCAGTGTCTGTTCCCAAAGCCATGTCCGAATCTGATTGTGGATCATTCCGATTATCTGAAATTACTGCGGGAGCTCCGAAGTCTGCCGAAGGTGAAGAAGGTATTTATCCGTTCGGGTATCCGGTTTGATTATCTGATGGCGGACAAGGATGATACATTCTTTCGGGAACTTTGCAAATACCATGTCAGCGGGCAGCTGAAGGTGGCGCCGGAACATATCTCTGACAAGGTACTGATGAAGCTTGGTAAGCCGGAAAATGCAGTCTTTCAGGCATTTTGCAAGAAATACAAACGGATCAATGAGGAACTTGGATTGAAGCAGTATATGGTACCATATCTCATGTCGTCACATCCGGGTTCCACTCTGAAAGAAGCGGTGGAACTGGCGGAATATCTGCGGGATCTGGGTTATATGCCAGAACAGGTGCAGGATTTCTATCCGACACCTTCGACGATATCAACCTGCATGTATTACACTGGCGTGGATCCGCGGACGATGGAGAAGGTATATGTGCCAAATTCTCCACATGAAAAGGCGATGCAGCGTGCACTGATCCAGTACCGGAATCCGGATAATTACGATCTGGTGCATGAGGCACTTGTGAAAGCAGGACGGACGGATCTGATCGGGTTCGATAAGAACTGTCTGATCAAACCGCGGAAGATGAAGAATGCTGCAAATGAGAAAAAATCTCAATATGGCGCATCGAATAAACAATCTGGAAATCGTTCGAATGTGCAACATAAAAATTCTGCACAGAAGCAGGGGCAAAACCAGAAGCAGAAAATGAATACAAAAAACAAAAAAAGTATACGCAATGTACATAAAAAGAAACAAAAGTAAAGGTTTCTTTTATTGCGAAACCATGGAAATTATGATATTATCTATCTAGGCGTGTCGACATATGCATGATCGGCACAGATAGAAACAATAAAACGAAATGGAGGAAATTTTCAACATGGCAAAGAAAGTAGTTTTAGCTGGCGCATGTCGTACAGCAATCGGTACTATGGGTGGTGCACTTTCAACAACACCAGCACCAGTGTTAGGTTCTATCGTAATCAAGGAGGCTCTGAACAGAGCAGGCGTTCCTGCAGATCAGGTCGATCATGTATATATGGGTTGCGTAATCCAGGCAGGTCTTGGACAGAACGTAGCTCGTCAGGCATCTCTGAAGGCTGGACTTCCTATCGAGACACCTGCTGTTACTGTAAACGTAGTTTGTGGTTCTGGTCTGAACTGTGTTAACATGGCAGCTCAGATGATTCAGGCTGGCGATGCTGACATCGTTGTAGCAGGTGGTATGGAGAACATGTCTATGGCTCCTTACGCAGCTATGAACGCTCGTTTTGGTTACAGAATGAACAATGGCAAGCTCGTTGATACAATGGTAAACGATGCTCTTTGGGATGCATTCAATGATTACCACATGATCAAGACAGCTGATAACATCTGTGAGCAGTGGGGTCTGACTCGTGAAGAGCTTGATGCATTTGCAGCAAACAGCCAGCAGAAGGCAGCAGCAGCTCAGGAGTCTGGTGCATTTGACGCAGAGATCGTTCCAGTTATGGTTAAGAAGAAGAAAGAGACGATCGAGTTCAAGAAGGATGAGGGTCCTCGTCCTGGAACAACTGTTGAGACTCTGGCTAAGCTTCGTACAATCAACCCAGGCGGATTCGTTACAGCTGGTAACGCTTCTGGTATCAACGATGGTGCAGCAGCAATCGTTGTTATGTCTGAGGAGAAGGCTAAGGAGCTTGGTGTTAAGCCTATGGCTACATTCGTTGCAGGTGCACTTGCAGGTGTTGATCCTTCAATCATGGGTATCGGACCTGTTGCTGCAACAAAGAAGGTTATGGCTAAGACAGGCATGAAGATCGAAGATTTCGATATCATCGAGGCAAATGAGGCATTCGCTGCACAGTCAGTCGCAGTTGGTAAGGATCTTGGTATTGATACAGAGAAGCAGCTTAATCCAAACGGTGGTGCAATCGCACTTGGTCATCCGGTTGGAGCTTCCGGATGCCGTATCCTTGTTACATTGCTTCATGAGATGCAGGCAAGAGGCGCTAAGACAGGTCTTGCTACACTGTGTATCGGTGGTGGTATGGGCTGCTCTACAATCGTTAAGATTGAGGACTAATTGAGCCGCGTAACATACTTGGATAGAGTTTAAGGAGATTAAGATGGAATTTATTACTTATGAGCAGGAAGGCTTTGTAGGCGTTGTAACGATCAACAGACCAAAGGCTTTGAATGCGTTGAATAGTCAGGTGTTGGATGAGCTTGAGGCTACATTCGATGCAATCGATCTGGATACAACAAGAGCCGTAGTTCTTACAGGCACCGGCGAGAAGTCATTTGTTGCAGGTGCTGATATCGGAGAGATGTCTACACTTACAAAGGCTGAGGGCGAAGCATTCGGAGGGAAATGATGTATTCCGTAAGATCGAGACATTCCCAATCCCGGTAATCGCTGCAATCAACGGATTTGCACTTGGCGGTGGTTGTGAGATTTCTATGAGCTGTGACATCCGTATCTGTTCTGAGAATGCGGTATTCGGTCAGCCGGAGGCAGGTCTTGGTATCACACCTGGATTTGGTGGAACACAGAGACTCGCTCGTCTGGTAGGTGCTGGTATGGCAAAGCAGATGATCTACACAGCAAGAAATATTAAGGCTGATGAGGCATACAGAATCGGTCTTGTAAACGCTGTATATCCATTGGAAGAGCTTCTTCCGGCAGCGAAGAAGATGGCAGCAGGCATCGCAGCAAATGCTCCGATCGCTGTCAGAAACTGCAAGAAGGCAATCAATGATGGTCTTCAGGTAGATATGGATACAGCAATTGTAATCGAAGAGAAGCTCTTCGGTGACTGCTTCGAGACAGAAGACCAGAAGGCTGGCATGGGCAACTTCCTTGAGAAAGACAAGGAGAAGAAGTTAAAGGTTGTTCCATTCCAGAACAAATAATAAAAGTAATTAAAATTTTAAGGAGGAAATAAACATGAAGGTTGGCATTATTGGTGCTGGTACCATGGGACAGGGCATTGCAAAGGCATTTGCTATGGTTGATGGCTACGAAGTTGCACTTTGCGACATCAAGCAGGAGTGGGCTGAAGGCGGAAAGGATAAGATCGCGAAAGGCTACGCTAGACTTGTAGAAAAAGGAAAGATGACACAGGAGAAGGTAGATGCGATTCTTGCAAGCATCACACCTGGTCTGAAGGAAAATCTCTGTGCAGACTGCGATCTGATCGTAGAAGCTGCATTTGAGGATATGGGAGTTAAGAAGACAACATTTGCTGAGCTTGACAAGATTGCAAAGCCAGAGTGTATCTTCGCTTCTAATACATCTTCACTTTCTATCACAGAGATTGGAAATGGTCTTACACGTCCTATGATCGGTATGCATTTCTTCAATCCTGCTGACAGAATGAAACTTGTTGAGGTTATCGCTGGTGTAAATACTCCACAGGAGACAGTTGATAAGATCATCAAGATCTCTGAAGAGATCGGCAAGACACCTGTTCAGGTAAATGAGGCTGCCGGTTTCGTTGTAAACCGTATCCTTATCCCAATGATCAACGAAGCAGCATTCATCAAGATGGAAGGTGTTTCTGATATCGCTGGTATCGATGCAGCTATGAAGCTTGGTGCAAACCACCCAATGGGACCACTTGAGTTAGGTGATTTCGTGGGCCTGGATATCTGCCTTGCAATCATGGATGTTCTGTACAAGGAAACAGGCGACAGCAAGTATCGTGCATGTCCATTGCTTCGTAAGATGGTACGTGGTGGAAACCTCGGCTGTAAGACAGGCAAGGGCTTCTATGTATACAACGCAGATCGCACAAAGACACCTGTTGACGCTCAGTAATAAGCGTACAATCCCCGCACGTGGCTTTTCAGCCATGTGCGGATGTAATAATCAATCTATTATGGAGGATAGAAAGAATGGATTTCACTTTAGACAAGAAGTATGAAATGGCGCAGACTCTGTTCAAGGATTTTGCGCAGAACGAAGTAAAGCCTCTTGCGCAGGAAATTGATGAGCAGCACAGATTTCCAAGAGAGACTGTAGACAAGATGGCAAAGTATGGTTTCTTAGGAATTCCTGTTTCTAAGGAATTAGGCGGACAGGGCTGTGATATTCTCACATATGTTATGTGTGTAGAAGAGCTTTCTAAGGTTTGTGGTACAACAGGTGTTATCGTATCTGCACATACATCTCTGTGTGTAGACCCGATCGTAACATTTGGTACACCAGAGCAGAAGGCAAAGTATGTTCCGGATCTTGCATCTGGTAAGAAGCTCGGTGCGTTCGGCCTGACAGAGCCAGGTGCCGGTACAGATGCACAGGGACAGCAGACAAAGGCAGTTCTCGATGGCGACGAGTGGGTATTGAACGGTTCTAAGTGCTTCATTACAAACGGTAAGGAAGCTGACGTATATATCGTTATCGCTGTTACAGGTATCGTTGAGAAGCGTGGCAGAAAGATGAAAGAGATTTCTGCATTTATCGTAGAGAAGGGAACACCTGGATTTACATTCGGTACTAAGGAAAACAAGATGGGTATCTGTGGTTCTTCTACATATGAGTTGATCTTCACAGACTGCCGTATCCCTAAGGATGCACTTCTTGGACAGAAGGGCAAGGGCTTCAATATCGCTATGCACACACTTGATGGTGGTCGTATCGGTATCGCTGCTCAGGCACTTGGTATCGCTGAGGGCGCTCTTGAGACAACTGTAAACTATGTAAAGGAAAGAAAGCAGTTTGGTAGATCCATTGCCCAGTTCCAGAATACACAGTTTGTACTTGCTGATCTTGCTACAAAGATCGAGGCTGCTAAGCTTCTTGTATACAAGGCTGCAAGAAAGAAAGATGAGTATCAGAGTGGCGCTAAGGTTTCTTACTCTGTAGAGGCTGCTATGGCTAAGCTTTATGCTGCTGAGGTTGCTATGGAAGTAACAACAAAGTGTGTACAGCTTCATGGTGGTTATGGTTACATCAAGGAGTATGACGTTGAGCGTATGATGAGAGATGCTAAGATCACAGAGATCTACGAAGGTACTTCAGAAGTACAGCGTATGGTTATCTCAGCAAACTTGTTAAAGTAAGGAGGTACTTATCGTGAAAATTATCGTATGTATTAAGCAGGTACCTGATACAAAGGGTGGCGTACAGTTCAACCCAGATGGTACATTGAATAGAGGAGCAATGCTCACAATTATGAACCCAGATGATAAGGCTGGTCTTGAGGCAGCTCTTAGACTGAAGGATCAGTATGGCGCTGAGGTTACAGTTCTTACAATGGGACTTCCAAAGGCTGCAGATGTTCTTCAGGAAGCAATCGCTATGGGCGCTGACAAGGGTGTTCTTGTAACAGACCGTGTACTTGGTGGTGCTGATACTTGGGCAACATCTACAACAATCGCTGGTGCGATCAGAAAGCTTGACTATGATCTGATCATCACAGGCCGTCAGGCTATCGATGGTGATACAGCTCAGGTTGGTCCTCAGATCGCTGAGCATCTTGGACTTCCAGTTATCTCTTATGCACAGGAGATCAAGGTAGATGGAGACAGCGTAATCGTTAAGCGTCAGTATGATGACGGTTACCATATGGTAAAGGCTCAGATGCCATGTCTTATCACAGCACTTTCTGAATTAAATGATCCAAGATATATGACACCAGGTGGAATCTTCGATGCAGTCAATGCAGAGATCACAACTCTTGGTAGAGCAGATCTTGTAGATGTTGATGATTCAAACATCGGTTTGAATGGTTCTCCAACGAAGATCGCAAGAGCTTCTGACAAGGTTAAGAAGGGTCAGGGCGAGATGGCTCCGGAAGACGCAGATCCAGTAAGCTATATTGTTGGTAAACTGAAGGATAAGCACGTAATTTAATTAAAAAGGAAAAGTGGTGAATAAAATGGGAGCAATGAATGCAGAAGAATTAGCAAAGTACAAGGGCGTATTCGTCTTTGCACAGCAGGTAGATAATGTATTAAGCGGAATCTCTTTCGAGCTTGTTGGCGAAGGAAAGAGACTTGCAGAGAAGTTAGGCACAGAAGTAACAGCAGTATTGGTTGGTTCTGATGTTTCAGGACTTGTAGACGAGCTTGCTGCTTACGGTGCAGATAAGGTAATCGTAGTAGACGATCCAGAGTTGAAGAATTACAGAACTGAGCCATATGCACACGCACTTGCTTCAGTTATCAATGAGTTCAAGCCAGAAATCATGTTGGTTGGTGCAACAGCAATCGGTCGTGATCTTGGTCCTACAGTTTCAGCAAGAGTTCAGACAGGTCTTACAGCTGACTGTACATTACTTGAGATCGGTGATTTCCCTGTTAACCCAATCCCTGGAAAAGAGCAGAAGCACAATCAGCTTCTTATGACTCGTCCAGCATTTGGTGGTAACACAATCGCTACAATCGCATGTCCGGACAACCGTCCTCAGATGGCTACTGTACGTCCAGGCGTTATGCAGAAGCTTGACAAGGTTGAGGGTGCAAAGGCTGAGGTTATCAATTACAACCCAGGTTTCACACCAAATAACAGATATGTAGAGATCCTTGAGATTTCTAAGGCTGTTTCAGACATCAAGGATATCATGGATGCAAAGATTCTTGTATCTGGTGGTCGTGGTGTTGGTTCTGCTGAGAACTTCAAGCTTTTGGAGGATCTTGCAGACGTACTTGGCGGACAGGTTTCATGCTCACGTGCCGTTGTAGATTCAGGCTGGAAGCCAAAGGAGCTTCAGGTTGGTCAGACAGGTAAGACTGTACGTCCACAGCTCTACTTCGCAATCGGTATCTCAGGAGCAATCCAGCATGTAGCTGGTATGGAAGAGTCTGATATCATTATTGCAATCAATAAGGACCCAGACGCTCCAATCTTTGATGTAGCTGATTATGGTGTTGTTGGTGATCTGAACAAGATCGTTCCAGCACTGACAGAGGCTATCAAGGCTGAGCTTGCTGCAAAGTAATTTGATTACTTGCAAAAGTAAATAGTAAATAAGAGTTTAGAACCACCGTGTATCGTAAGATATGCGGTGGTTTTTTGTTATAGCGACGAGGAAAAGGGAGGGATAAAAATGGTTCGAATCAATGGTGAAGATGTTTCCGCAGACGGAAAGATTTTAAAAGATTATCTGTTAGAAAACGGATATACGCTTACAACGATCGCGGTAGAGTGCAATGGGGAGATCCTTCCGAAAGCGCAGTATGAGACAGCAGTCTTAAATCCGGATGATGTGATTGAGATCGTAAGTTTTGTGGGAGGGGGCTGATCACATGGAAGAGCAAAAGCCGCCTGTTCACACGTCTGCTGCTCCGATACAGGAAATCCCGACGAAAGAGGAAATGCGTGCGGCGCTGGAACTGCGCCATACAAAAGCAGTGCAGGATAAGATCTCGGATGCGCATGTGGCGGTCTGCGGTCTCGGAGGACTGGGTTCCAATATCGCGATCGCGCTGGCGCGCTGCGGTGTCGGGCACTTGCACCTCATAGATTTTGACACGGTGGATCTTACCAATTTAAACCGGCAGCAGTATGGGATCGCGCAGCTCGGACAGCCGAAACCTGCGGCATTAAAGGAAGAACTGTTGCAGTTTGCTCCATATTGTGAGATCACGACGGATTATGAAAAGCTGACCGAAGAAAATATCGGAACTATCGTAACAGAGCCGTTTGTCTGCGAGGCGTTCGATGCCCCGGAGCAAAAAGCGATGCTTACCAACTATGTGCTGGAGCATATGC
>ERZ825525.1479-NODE-1479-length-19964-cov-3.558039_pt1 | contig 19964 bp, 16 predicted proteins | sample MGYA00519930_ERZ825525 | MGnify/ENA primary metagenome ERZ825525 (study PRJEB31778, sample SAMEA3449203) | human gut metagenome | biome: human gut; feature: human-associated habitat; material: faeces | place: United Kingdom | collected 2010/2012 ... | reverse complement strand
CGGAAAGAATGTTCTGACCCTTGGGGTTGAGCTTCTTTACAGTATCGGTCTTGACATCGGAGGACTCGGTAACGGTGTAGATGAAGCCGTCGTCGTCGATATCAAAATTTGAGAAGCCTACAGGTGTTGTTTTTGTGGAACGTGCTCTCTGGGATTCTGTGGAAATGGTGTTCCAGAAAGCGTTCGCAATGATCTCGGAGGTAGCCTCAACTCGGTTCGCACCGAAGAAGCCGAGGAACTCGCCGTTGATGTCATACATTACAGAGCCCTTTGTTACAGACTTTACTACAATGTAAACATTTCCTGCCTTATCGACCGCAACCTTTTTGGGGTTGAAGGTAAGGTCCTGAGAATAGATCTCGGAAACAGGCTTTTCAAATATCCTGTCAACGTTTCCGTCCTTATCGGACTTGAGCACACGGCTGTTTTCGGTATCACACACATAAATGTAGCCTGTGTACTGGTCAACGAAAACGCCCTCGGGCTTTTTAAGGGTAAGCTCCTCACCATTGTAATGGAAGGTATCCATATAATTTACGAGATTGAAATCAAGGTCTGTCACCAGTATTCTGTTGTTGCCCTTATCGGCAATATACATAAGGTCGTCAGCGGATACGTACATATCAGCAGGTTCCTTGAGGCCAAGCAGTTCCTGCCATGAAGCCTTTTCGGCATTAAAGCCGTCCATTGCTTCGATGACCTCGGCAAGCCCGTTGATAGACTGTCCGTCAACAAAATATTCCGCAGTATATCCGACCTGTGATGCGACGGCATCGCCCCATCTGTCGTAGCTGTAAGGGTCATAGCTTTCAACGGCGCTTACGTTAGCTGCAAGCCCGCTTACGAGAATAGCTCCCGCTCCTGCGGCAGCAATCAGCTTTTTCAAGCCTGACATATCATCACCCTTTTCTTTAGTATTATCACGTCTCATGAAAGCTTAATCCTTCATACCTGCGTGAGCCATTGTTTCCATAACGTTTCTCTGAGCCAGAACGAATACCAGCAGAGGCGGAATCATCAGAACAACGGCGGAAGCCGCAATCGCACCCTGACGGGCAATACCGGCAGCGGCAATCTGCTGAACAACAACGGGAATGGTCTTGAGCGCTTCGTCATATACAAGACCGCCGCCCACTGTGTTCCATGCAGTCTGGAATTCAAAGATGATAATAGTCATAAGAGCCGGCTTACAGTTGGGCATTACGATTCCCCAGCAGATATGCATAAGACCTGCGCCGTCAACCTTTGCAGCCTCGATCATAGCGTCGGGGATGGAGGTCATGCTCTGTCTCATAAGGTAAAGACCCATAGACGTTGCAATGATAGGCAGGATAAGTGCGGAGTAGGTGTTGATCATGCCCAGTGTTGCCATTACGATGTACTGCATGATGTACAGAACGGTAGAGTTAAAGAGAAGTGCGATAACTACGATCTGGTTCAGAAGAGCATTTCCGGGGAATTTGCACTTTGAAAGTACAAAAGCGGCGGTCGATGCGAACAGAACGTGGAAGATGGTTGCAACAACAGTAACATATATACTATTGAATATGTTTCTGGAGAAAGGAACCCACGAATTGTTTGCGATCTTGAACAGATCCTTGAAGTTATCAAAGGTAGGATCCATAGCATAAAGCTTAGGAGGCATAAGGAATACTTCCTGTACGGGCTTGATGGAGTTTACGACTGCCAGATAAATGGGGAAGATCATAAACAGACCCGTGATGGTAAGGAGCAGGAAAATTCCAACATCGTTTTTCCAGGATTTTCCGACACGCTTGTTGGAACCCTTGGATCTCATCATTTTCTTGTGCTCTTTTTCTCTGCGCTTTCTCAGAGCTTCAAGAGCGGCTGCATTTTCCTCCGCCTGCAAAGCGGCAAGCTCGGAAGGTTTCAAATCTTTTCTTCTTTTCTTCATTTAACAGCTCACCCCTTTATCAGTCCATATACTTGCTGAGAAGCTTGCTTATGAGATTGTTGCAGACAAGCATTGCAATAAACAGCACAAAACATATTGCGGCGGAATAGCCCATCTCGTATCTTACCCAGCCGTAATCGTAAGCGTGGGTCATGATAGTATGTACCTTGTAGTCTGTTGAAGGGAAGCCTGCGAGGGTACGTCCAACGATATCAACAGTGAAGGAGGATACGATCTGCATAACTGCTGCGAACATAAGGGAAGGACCCATTGAAGGGATAGTTATGTAGATAAGTTCCTGCCAGCGGCTCTTGATGCCCTCGATAGCGCCGGCCTCATACATGGATTTGTCGATGCCCTGGAAACCTGCACGCATTGCAAGGAAGCCTGCGCCCATGGATACCCACAGCTGAACTACGATTACGCAGCCCAGAACGTAGTTACCATCGGTAAGCCACTGGATAGCGGAGGAGGTGAAGCCCAGCTCCATAAGGAATGCGTTGAGGTAACCGTACTGGTCGCCCGAGAAGATGAGCTGCCATACGAAGTAGATGTTACCTGCCATTGAAGGCGCATAGAATATCAGGGTGAAAAGTGTTTTAAGGGTGGGGTGCAGCTCATTTATGAGCCATGCAAGCAGGAAGCTCATCGCATAGCTGAGAGGTCCTGTAAAGATGGCGAAAATGAGGGTAGTTCTGATGGACTGAATGAAAACATCGTCCGCCAGGAACAGGGTGTAGAAATTCTGCAAGCCTACGAACTTAGGCGCACTTGCCATATCGAAATCGGTAAAGCCCATAGGGAGCGACATTATTACTGGGATAACGGTAAAGACAAGGAACAGGAGCATAAAGGGAAGAAGCATCAGATAGCACATATAGTTGCGCTTCATATCGTGCCATGTGTAATCGAGTCTTTCCTTGCGGCTCATTTTTCTCTCCGAAGGGAGCAGGATTTCTTTTTTAACGGTACTGTCAGCCAAAGTCAAGCCCTCCTTCTTTTATTCATCAAGACCGAGGTTCTTACGCTTACGTGTAATCTCGGCGTTGATATCCTTGTTATACCAGCGGAGCGTCTCACGGGCATTTTCGTTATCGTTAACAACGGAACGGAATACGTTCATAATGCTTCGGGTAACAACATAGGAAGATGGTATGATAGGAATTTCATCAAGCTCATTGAGCTGAGCGTTGATCTTGGTAAGATCAGACTTGGACCAGTTGAGCTTCTGGAGAGCCTCAACGTTTGCGGACTCAAATCTTCCGAGAGGACCCATTACGCCCTCAACATTCTGACCGTAAGTGATCATTGTGTCTGTGGAAGTGAACCACTTGATGTACTCCCATGCACCCTCTACATTCTTGCAGTCCTTGAGGATAATGAAGCCTGAACCTGAGGAGTTAGCCGCATGAGAAATTGTTCCGTCCTCTCTGCGTGTACCGGGAACGGGGCAGAAATCCCACGCACCCTTGATCTCGGGAGCAGCAACATTCAGCTGATTGTAGAATGTGCAGTAGTTCTGGATTACGATGGGAGCCTCACCTGTTCTAAAACGGGAGAACGCATCGTAGGTCTGGTCGAACTTATAAGTAGTATAGAACTTGGTCCATGTATCGAATGCGTTAACTGCCTCAACGGAGTCGAAGGTAGTTTCGGTCTGCTCATCATTATAATAGTTGAGACCGGACTGGAGCATGAGCATTGCAAATGTGTGACCAACTTCGGTAGAAGGAGCAACGGCGTTACCGTTAACGTTTGCGGGAAGGATAAGACCGGGCTGCATATACTTTCTCTGGATAGCGGGAAGCATATCAATAAGGTCGTCCCAGGTCTCGGGAGGCTCGGTGATGCCTATTTCAGAAAGCACGTCCTTTCTGTAGAACATCATGGGGAAGGTACGGGTAATGGGAATGCCGTAGGTCTGGTTATCATATGTATAATGAACCATTGCGGTATCCTGGAATCTGCCCTTTACCTCATCAAAGCCGTCCAAATCGTCCAGAGGAACAAGGAGATTTCTGATAGCAAGGTTTACAGGGAATTCACCGCCAACGAACATTGCTACGTCAGGGCCCTTGCCTGCCAGAACTGCTTCCATGATAGTACCCTGAACCAGGTTGATGGAAACATCAATTCCATAGTTGGGAGTAAATTCAGATTCTGTAAGCTGCTTTACAACGGTTGTCTGGTCACGTCCGAGACCAACCCAAACAACAACGGACTCAGCAGTTGTATCCGAAAGAACGGTATAATCCTCAAAGAAGGAGCCGACGAAGCCCCGGATTCCGAAAGCAGCAGCCTTGAAGAAGTTTTCCTTAACGTTGCTGAACTCGGCAGTCTTGCCGCTTGCATCATAAGCGGGTGCGACTTCAATGTAATCGACTTCCAGAGGCTGATCTCTGTTCTCACGCATCCAGGAGGATACGGAAGTGATGTTATCCTTCAGAGAAGAGTTGGAGATGTATGTAGGGATCTTGTTAGGCTTGTCAACGCATCTGTCAAGAACATCGGCAAGTCTTGCAAGAGCGGTAGCTTCCGAACCGGACTGCTGGGAAAGGTCCTCGATCTTAGCCTGCTCGGTTCTCAGTTCTACGGAAAGTCTTGCGCACGCTTCAAGCAGATCGGGGATCTCCTTGTGAACGTAGTAATCAGTGTACTTATCGGGGCTGGGACCGGTGATCATAAGGATCTGCATATAATACTGGTTAGCCTCGTAAACGATCTCGTCCAGACGCTGCATGGACTCGCCTATCTCACCGGGGATAGCCTCAAGAGCTATTGTATGAGTACCCTTTGTAAGATAAACATAAGCAGGCTCGCCTGTTGCATCATCTGTAGGATAGGACATTACCCAGTCGTTGGAGTAATCGAACTTTACCTGCTCGAAAGGCTCGGAGGGAATTTCGCCGTCAATATAAACACGGCGGTTGGAGTAAAGGCCTCTCATAACGTCCTGACGGCCCTTGATACCTATTTTATAGTATCCGTCCTCAGGAATTTCCATTTCCCATGTAACGATCTGACCTGATGTATCCCAGGTACCGTCGCCCACGGTATTATAGCGCTCCTTAACGGGGTCGGAAGGATCGCCGTTATGGTCTTCGGTAAGGTATGTACCTCTGTCATATGTGGGGAAAATTGTCTGAGAATTGGTGTAAATGTAATTTTCACCCTGTACCTTAACAGTCTCAGCACCTGCGTTTGCTCTCAGTTCTTCATCGGAAGGAGCGGTATAAGCCTCAGCAGGCTCATACTGATAAAGCTTGATGTAAGCGATAGCAACGGAAGCCTTTTCGGAATTAAGGCTTACGGTATGCTGACCCTCGTCAAAGTAGAAATAAAGAGGCTCGTTGTAAAGTCCGTCAGAATCCTTGAAGGAGGTTGTTACCCACATAGGTTCCTCGATCTGAGGAGGACGGGTTTCGTTTCCACGCTCGTTGGGAGCGATCTCGTAAGCAGACTTCCAGGTTCTTGGGAAGCTTACACGCATTGCAGTATCGAACGGAGTTTCGCCGTCGATGAGCACAGACATTTCGGAAGTGGTATTGCCGCCTGTGATGGGATAATAGCAAACCTCCATGTTGTATGCGCCTGCTGTAGTTACGTCAACAGTGAAGTCAAGTGTGCCGTCTTCGTTTGACCAGATAACGACATCGTCTTTGCCCTCGTATCTTCCGACTTCAACCTTAGCGTCGTCAGAACATGAAGAATACTGCAGAAAGACTTCGTCTCTCGGACGTACTTTGTCAGAAATTTCGGAGTAATAATCGCTGTACGTTTTTTGCTTGACGTATGTGATCTCAGGGAGTTCGTACTTTTCCGCCTCAGTTTGCAGAATTTCGTCAGCAGCTGACTCTGAATCGGCAAATGCTGTAAACGAAAAAGAAGTCATGCAGATCATCACAGCCATTACACCCGACAGGAGCCTTTTTAGACTTGTTTTCCTTGACAAAAGATAGACCACCTTTCGTATAAGAATAGGGACGCTTTGATATTATTTTATCAATATTATCACCGAGAGAAGCAAATGCTGTTATCAAGCTTTTGAGGCGCAACTTCCCCTTTTCGTGATACTTGTGCGAAAATTGCGTTAGCTTTATGGCAATTTGACAAAAAAATTCAGTGAGAACAATGAAAAACTATGGACCCGTATAATAATTATATCAAGTTGACTAATGGTTGTCAAGTAATGTTGTTGTTTTTTGTGTATATTTTGGCCGGCTTTTTTTGGTTAAATGCTCCAATTAAACGATTAAGTAATTGGTGCATTTTACGATTTGTATAATTTTCTGCACATATTATATCGTCAAAAACCAGATAATATGTACAAACAACATAAGCAGCAATGAAAAATTTGCCGGTCAACAAAAAAATTCCGCTCACAATTTCTTGTGAGCGGAATCTGATTACTTATTAAGTAACTTCAAGAAGTAAACTCCGTACGGAGATTAGCCTCTCTTCTTAGCTACTACAGCAGCTGCAGCAAGAGCTACAGGGATAACTGCGAGAGCTACAGAAGCGTTACCGGTTGCAGGAGAAGGAGCAGGAGCGGGAACTTCCTCAGCAGGAGCCTCGTCCTCAGCAGTATCATCAGCTACTACTTCGTCCTCAACAACTTCCTCGTCAACAGTTTCCTCGTCGTCAGAGATCTCATCGCCTTCGCCGTCGATACCCTCGCCAGCGTCAACGTTCTCGTCGTCGCCTACTACTACAGTAAGGTTATCCCAGTACCAGTCAGCAGGAGTGTAGAGGAGCATAGAAGTAAGGAAGGTCTTAGCATCAGTGATCTTGCCTTCGTCGGTGATTGTTGCCCAGTCAAAGGTAAGAGTGTTGTTGCCCCAGTTGAACTTATCGGTGTCGTTGAGCTGCATTGTGATGCCGCTGTTTACAACGATAGCGCCGGTGAAGAGGTTGGTGCCCCAAGCAGAGGAGTAAGAACCGTACATATCGTAATCGTCAGTACCGAAGGAGCTGTAGGAATCACCAAGGTTGGTGTAGAGGTGCTGACCGAAGGTAGGATTGTACCAGTCATAAGAAGAAGTCTGGTAGCCATAAGCTCTGTCAGCTTCAACCCACTGCTGGAAGAGGTGAGACTTAGCGGTGGTAACATATCCATCGTAAGAAGTGAATGTGAAGGTTACGTTCTCGTGGTTAGCGATAGCGTCGTTGATAACTGCTACAGGCTTGGTGTAGTAGTTGCCGCCTGCCTTACGAGCAGTAAGAGCGTTTACTACGTTAGCGGGAGCGTTAAGAGTGGACTTCATGGGGTAGATCTTATCAGAAAGATCGCCCTGTGTGAAAGCGGAAACAGCTACGGAAGTAGGAGCCTGCATGATCTGGTGATCGGAAGTGATGAGGCTCTTGCCGTTGTTGATGAAGATCTCAGCAGTGAGGGTCTTCTCAACGTATGCATCGCCGCCGAGAGCGCCGATTACAGCTGCTGCATCCCAGCTCCAAGCGTTGGAACCGTTAACGATTACCTGTGCAGGAACCTTGTAAGTCATCTTAGCAGTGAGAGCCTGGAAGCCATACTCACCAGCGTTTGCAGTGTAGCCAAGGGAGCCGAGCTCGTAGTTAGCCATGGGGAGAGAACCAGCAACGTTGCCAAGAGATACAGGCATGTTGAAGGACTTCTTGCCATCGCCGAGATCGCTGGTTACGTGAGAACCATCGGTCTTAGCAGCATCAGCAGTCCAAGAAATGGTAACAGGAGCACCCTGGTCGCCGGTAGCAACATTCTTGATAGGTGTAGCAGTTACCTGGAAATCAGACATACCACCGATTACGGAAGTGTCGTTAGGATATGCCTTGTAGCACTGAGCTACCTGAGCGCAAACGATTGCGTTGTCAAGGCCAAAAGTGATGTAGGACTTAGCATCAGCAGAGTTAAGCTCATCGTTAACAGCCTTAGATACGGAATAGTAAGCGTTGGTGTTGGAAGCAGCGTAGTTAGCAACAACGGTTACCTTAGAGGTAACGGAAGTGTCCTGTACGTACTTCTTAAGGTCATAAGTAAGGGAAATAGTATCCTGATCAGCGGATACAGTTGCAGCCATTGCAGATACGGCCATTGCGCCAGCCATTACGCCAGCAATTGACTTTTTCATGTTCATGAAAAATTCCTCCTTGTTTTGTTTTGGTTTTCTTTATTTATTTCCAAATATGTATGGAAATCAAATATATGGTGATACTGTGCTTCTGCTCACGTTGTATCACGCTATTATTGTACCACTTGCGGGCGTTCATGTCAATGTACATATACAACAAAATTGCCAAAGCCTTTTTATCTTTAATGCACACTTTTTGCCCAAAAAGAGCGGATTTTGCGAATGTTTCCGGGTTTTATCACCCGAAGCCCACCAGCTTTTCACCCGACCCTTCCGTGGTCTGTATAATACTATACATCATTTCACAAGCAATTTCAATATCCTTAATGCACAAATTTAAAATTTGTTTTTAAAGCTCTTTTATAAAAAATATTTAAAAACTGCCCATATTTTTCATTTTGGATCAATAGTTCAGTCCGCTGTTGTTAAGCGCTGCCACCATTATCTCGTATCTCAGCTTGTCCTTGCATTCGGGCTTTGCCATATAATCGACTATCTGCTCGCACAGAAGCATCATGTTGGCGCTTCTGCCCTCAAGCTTGAAATTTTCGAAGCCCATGGGAACATATTTTCCGTAAAGCAGGTCGGGCGTAACTCTCAGGGGATATTCCTTTCCGCCGTATGGGTCAAACTTTCTCCACTCGCACTCCCACTCCTTTATGCCGTATCTCCGGCAGATGTCGGGAGTAAGGGCAGGGTACTGCTTTGATATGCCGAGCTTTTCCAGCTGCATCTTTCCGATGTACTCGTAATGCGCCTTTCTGCGTGGACAGCCTGCCACACAGACAGGGTTTGAAAGTATCTCGCAGCGTTTTCTTTCCTCGGGTGTGAGCTTCTCCAGCTCCTCAAAATTATTGTTAAAGTTGTAGTCCAGCACTACAAGGCTGTAGTCCTTTGCCAGCTCCGCCTTTACATCATTCATATCCCTGATGCACTTGCAGGTAGAGCTTGTGACCTTCATATTGGGGTGGGTCTGCCTGATATATTTTTCCAGCACAGGCGAGAAAACTATGACCTCGTTCATGCCGTTGTCCGCAATTTCAAGAGCGGTGTTGCAGTCGGGATCGTCCAGATATTCCTCGGTGATGAAAGGGTTTGTAAAGGTAAATCTGTAAGGTATCCCCCTCTGGTTATATGCGTCGATGACAGCCTTTGCCCTGTCGGGATAAAACCTGCCAAGTATCATTCTTCCGCCGTTCCAGATAAGGGGCATACTGCCGAAAAATGAAGCTATTTTCACATTTTCCCTGAAAAGCTCGGGATACTGTGAAAGTGCGTCAGCCAAAGCAATATTCAGGCTGACTGTGCTTGTGGCCTCAGCCACGTGGAAACCTGCCATTATATCATTCCTTTCGGTCATATTCCAAATAATCTTTCCGCATTCTGCGCCGTGATCTCAGCTGCTTCGTCACGGGTGACGCCCATAAGCTCCGCAAATGCACCCAGCGTATAAACGATATTTCCGCTGTCATTGCGTTTTCCCCTGTTGGGCTCGGGAGCCATGTAAGGGCAGTCCGTCTCAACAAGGAGCCTGTCATGGGGAATAGATGAAAGGGCATTTTTTGCCTTTTTGGAATTTTTAAAGGTAACAACGCCCGTAAAGCCGATGTACATACCCAGCGAGATTATCTCACGGGCAGTCTCGGCTGAGCCGGAAAAGCAGTGTACAACGCCCTTGGGACGGTATTTCCTCAGCAGCGCCATGGTATCCTCCCAGGCGTCACGGGTGTGAATCACCACAGGGAGACCCACCTCCGCCGCCAGCTTCAGCTGCTCTTCAAATGCGGATCTCTGAACTTCACGGTCATGATTTTCATAGTGGTAGTCAAGCCCTATCTCGCCCACAGCCACTACTTTTTTATTGCCGCAAAGCTTTTTTATTTCGTCAAGCCTGTCCGTTTCATCGGCACTGTCAGGGTGAAGTCCCACAGCCGCAAATATCTTGGAATATTTTTCAGCCAGCGCCACAGAGGTGTATGAACTTTTCACCGAGCAGCCGATGTTCACTATCTTGTCGATATCGCCCGCAAAAAGCCTGTCAAGCAGCTCATAGCGGTCGCTTTCAAAAGCGTCATCGTCATAATGAGCGTGAGAATCTATTATCCTCATTTCCCCGCCCCCTTTTTGCGCACCGAGAAGCCGAAGTCGCCCAGCTTTCGTCCCAGAGCAAAATATTCGCCGTGAGAATATGCCATAAGCCCCGCCTGCTGGAGATTTATCTTGCCCTTGCTGTCAACATACCGCTCGTCCACGCTCATTCCCGTGATAACCGCAATAAACATGGTGTGGCTGCCAAGGTCATTGGCAATTCTCACCTTGCATTCCAGCGAAACGGGACACTGAAGTATCACGGGGCAGTCAACAGTCTGTGCCTTTTCGGTCTCAAAGTGACATTTGGTGAATTTATCAAGCTTTGCGCCGCTTTTCATGCCGCACAGGTCAGTTTCTCTTGCCATTTTCGAGGTGGTGAGGTTGATGACAAACTCCCCCGTCTCCTTTATAATAGCATAGGAATGGCGCTCGGGACGTATGGAAACATACGCCATAGGGGGACGTGTGTTTACGATACCTGTCCACGCCGCCGTAAGGACATTTCTGCCGTCGCCGCTGCCGCAGGTCACCAGAGCCGCAGGAAGGGGCGCCATGAGAGTTCCGCCCTTGAAATACTGCCTGCCCATATCACTTTCCCTCCATGAGCCTGTGCATATCGGCAATAAGCGCAGCTATATCATCATCTTTGTAGGAAGCGCCGTTCCATATCTCGTGTGCCACAGCCGCCTGCCATACCAGCATAGCCATGCCGCCGCAGGTCTTTATGCCGTACTTTTCGGCGATCTGCATGATCTTTGTGCGCTCGGGATTGTAGATAACGTCAAAAACAAAGCCGCAGTTTGCGATAACATCTTCACTTACAGGGCAGTCATCGTTGTGAGGAAACATTCCAACGGGAGAAGCATTCACCAACACATCATAGCTGCCTGTGATGTCCTCGGGGTGGACTACCGTTATTTTTGCGTCAATATTATTTTCCTTTGCGTAGTCAAACACAGGCTGGACCTTGCTTTCGGAGCCGTTTCGCACGGCAACCGTCAGCTCTGCCCCATGTCTCACAGCTTCAATGGCTATCATTCTGCCAACGCCGCCGCAGCCTATCTGCAATACCCTGCCGTGAAGCCTTGAGCCTGCCGCTTCAAGGGAGCGCAGGAAACCGTCGCAGTCGGTGTTGTAGCCAATGTGCTTACCGTCCTTTTTCACAACGCAGTTGACGGAATCATAGCGTTTTGCCGAATCTCCCAATTCGTCCAGATACTTTATTATCTCCACCTTGTGGGGAATGGTCACGTTGAAGCCGTCCAGCGCCATAAGGTCATCTATCCTGCAAGGCAGTTCTTCCGATGAATATTCTTTCAGCTCATAATTCGTTCCGTCAAGCCCGTCCAGTTCAAAAAGCCTTTTGTGAATGGGCGGGGACATGGTGTGCTTCAGGGGATATCCCAAAAGACCGTAGCGCTTCATCTGAAAATCTTCCTTTCGTTTTTCCGCACTATTATAATAGTATATGCCATTTTCACTCAAAACTGTCAGAATATACTATATATAGTATATTCTGACAGTCAATTATCAACCTATGACCTTTGCCAGTGTGTCAGCGTCCTGAACGTTCATTGCGTTAACGCCCTTGAGGGTCTTCTTTACAAGACCTGTAAGCACCTTTCCGGGACCGCACTCGATGAAAGTATCATAGCCGTTCTCGCTGAGATATGCAAGCTCCGAGGTGAATTTTACGGGAGATACGATATGCAGCGCCAGTCTTTCGGGCATATTGTCGATGCTGTCAAGAACTGTGCCCGAAATGTTGGAAAGCATAGTTATCTCGGGAGTTTTGAAGGAGATCTGCTCCGCTGCGGGCTTGAACTCGTCAGCTGCACCCTGCATGAGCTTTGAATGGAAAGCAGCCGCAACATTCAGTCTGATAGCTCTTGCGCCTGCCGCAGCAAGTGTATCGGCAGCAGCCTGAGCAGCAGCCTCTTCGCCTGCAATAACTGTCTGAACGGAGGAGTTGTAGTTTACGGGAACAACGTAGCCCTCGGTCTCAGCGCATACCTTTTCAATATCTGCGGGAGTGCTGCCGATGATGGCAAACATAGCTCCGCTGCTGTTTTCCGCAGCCTTCTGCATTGCAAGGCTCCTTGCTTTGATGAGCTTGAAGCCGTCGGTGCGTGATACCATTCCCGTATATACCATAGCCGCATATTCGCCCAAAGAATGACCTGCCGCAGCTGTAGCTGTGATGCCGTTTATTCTGAGAGCCTCCGCAGCGCAGAGGGAAACTGCCATGATAGCAGGCTGAGAAATTGCAGTCTGAGCCAGCTCCTCAGCAGGAGCGTTTGCGCACTTGTCGTAAAGGTCGAAGCCGAGTATCTCGCTTGCCTCGTCAAATATCTTTTTAAGCTCGGGATATGCCTCAACAAGAGAAACGCCCATGCCTGCGTACTGTGAACCCTGTCCGGAGAACAGGAAAGCTGTTTTTTCAGGTGACATAAAAATAACCTCCGATATTTTATACAAAGCGTATATTTGACTTGATTATTCCCAATCGTACAAACTTTCGCCGTAACATACAAAAAATCACAGGCAAACTTAGGCACACCTTACAGTCCAAGATTATAAAATTTCAAAAATGACAAAATATCTGTTGACAAGCACTGTAAAAATATATTACAATATATAGTGTATCGTATTGCACGGGAATAATGCCATAAATCTATAATAACATATTTGTTCCGAAATTACAATACGCAAAAGGCTATCTTTAACAATTTTCCCGAGGAAGTGTGCTTCCGCAGAACAAATTCCCGAAAGGATGAGCAATATAATGGGCGGTATCAATATTCTTTCAACAGGAGCCTACACTCCGCTGCTTGACATCACAAACGACGATATGTCCAAGATCGTCGAGACAAACGACGAATGGATCAGAACACGCACAGGAATAAGCCACAGGCGCATCGCCAACGGCGAGCCTACATGGTATATGGGTTCCATGGCAGCAAAGCAGGCTGTTGAAAGAGCAGGCATCGACCCCAAGGATATCGGTCTTATCATCGACAGCACAATCACAGGCGATTTCGTGACACCCTCCATGGCGTGCCTGGTCCAGAGAGAAATCGGCGCAGTGAATGCTGCCGCATTTGACCTTAACGCTGCCTGCTCAGGCTTCGTATATGCCGTTGACACAGCGCACAGGTTCCTCGCTACAGACGACAGCCTGAAATATGTGCTGGTAGTATCAAACGAGAAGCTTTCCTATATCACAAACTACAGCGACCGCTCCTCCTGCATTCTTTTCGGCGACGGCGCAGCAGCAGTGCTCCTTGAGCGCTCCGACAAGATGTTCACCAGCTGGCTGGGCGCAGACGGTACAGGTGCAAAGTTCCTTTACGCAAAGGCATCTCACCCCGATAATCCTTTCATGACTGAGGACAGATTTACTGTTGACGACCAGACCGACCCTGCCATCACTCACACAGGCATCGTTCAGGACGGCAAGGAAGTATATAAATTCGCCACAAATGCGCTCCCCACAGCTGCAAAGAACGCAGCTGACAAGATAGGTCTTGATGTTACAAGCATCGACCTGTTTATCCCCCATCAGGCAAATATCAGAATAATCGAGACTGCCGCAAAGAACCTTGGCGTAAGCATGGACAAGTTCTTCACCGACATCGACCTCCACGGCAACACCTCCAGCGCATCTATCCCCATAGCTCTCAACGACGCAGTTGAAAGAGGCGTGCTCAAGCGTGGGGACAAGCTTTGTCTGGTAGGCTTCGGCGCAGGTCTCACAATGGGTTCGGTAATCACAGAATACTGATATATATACATCTTCAAAAACGGAGGAAAACCTAATGGAAAACAGAGTAACAAAGCTTCTGGGTATAAAGTATCCCCTTCTTCAGGGCGGCATGGCATGGATAGCTGAAAGCAGCCTTGCTTCCGCTGTTTCAAACGCAGGGGGCGCAGGCATCATCGCAGGCGGTTCCGCTCCCATCGACTACCTTAGAAGCGAGATAAGAAAGTGCAAGGAGCTTACCGACAAGCCCTTCGGCGTGAACATCATGCTCATGTCCCCCAATGCCGATGACCTTGCAAAGCTGGTAATTGAAGAGGGAGTTTCTTTCGTTACCACAGGCGCAGGCAACCCCGGCAAGTACATTGCCGACTGGAAAGCCGCAGGAATAAAGGTAATTCCCGTAGTTCCCTCCGTCGCACTGGCTAAGAGACTTGAAAGAATAGGCGCTGACGCTGTTATCGCAGAGGGCACCGAGTCAGGCGGACACATCGGTCAGAACACTACCATGTGTCTCGTTCCCCAGGTAGTTGACGCTGTGCAGATACCCGTTATCGCAGCAGGCGGAATTGCCGACGGCAGAGGAATGGCAGCTTCCTTTATGCTGGGCGCAGAGGGCGTTCAGATAGGAACACGCTTCCTTGCTTCCGAGGAATGCAAGATACACGAAAACTACAAGAATGCAGTTGTAAAGGCAAAGGACACCGACAATGCCATCACAGGCTTCTATTCGGGAAGCCCCTGCCGCTGCATCAAGAGCAAATATACCAAGGTCCTTCAGGATATGGAGAAAAAGGCTGCTCCTCCCGAGGACTTCGAAGCTCTTACAGTAGGCTCTCTCAGAAAGGCTGTCGTTGACGGCAACACAGACGAGGGCTCAATGCTCTGCGGCCTTATTGCAGGTATGATAAACGACGTTAAGCCCTGCGCAGAAATAGTGAACGACATTGTTTCCCAGGCAGGCAAGCTTCTGAACGTTCAGTTCTGAGCTGAATAATTTTTCTGAAAAATGTCAATAGAATAATTACGGAGGATAATATAATGGCAAAAACAGCTTTGATAACAGGCTCATCAAGAGGAATAGGCGCAGCCATTGCCCTGAGACTTGCAAAGGACGGCATGAACATTGCTTTCAACGACCTTAACATGACCATGTTTGAAAACAACGATATCGTTGACAAGGTAAGGACTCTGGGCGTTGAGGCAGAGATATTCTGCGCAGACGTTTCCAAGTACGACCAGTGCGAGCAGATGGTAAGGGACGTAAAGGCACGCTTCGGCTCCATCGACGTTCTGGTAAACAACGCAGGCATCACAAGAGACGGTCTTATGGCAAGAATGTCCGAAGAGCAGTACGACATGGTAATTGCAGTTAATCAGAAGAGCGTATTCAACATGATGAAGCTTGTGGGCAATGTTATGCTCCGCCAGAAGAGCGGTCATATCATCAGCCTTGCTTCCGTAACCGGACTGTACGGAAATCCCGGTCAGATAAACTATGCCGCTTCCAAGGGCGCTATCATCTCCATGACAAAGACAGTTGCCAAAGAGCTTGGTTCCAGAGGGATCACCTGCAACGCAGTAGCTCCCGGCTTTATCCACACCCCCATGACCGACAAGCTTACCGACGAGCAGAAGAACGCTATGCTCAATCAGATCGCTATGAAGCGCTACGGCGAGCCTGAGGAGATCGCAAGCGTGGTATCCTTCCTTGCTTCCGAGGATTCCTCTTATGTAACAGGTCAGGTCATTGAGATCTCAGGCGGACTTTCAATGTAAGAAAGGACAGGTATCATATGAAAAGAGTAGTAGTTACGGGAATGGGAATAGTTTCCCCCCTGGGCAACACAGTAGAAGAATTCTGGAACAATATCAAGGCTAACAAGCTTGGTTTTTCCTATATAAACGACATCACCAGCGAGAATTTTGATGTAAAGATCGCTGCCACCGTCAACGACTTTTCTCCCGAAAAGCGCCTTGACAAGAAGGAAGCAAAGAGAATGGACCGCTTCACTCAGTTTGCAGTCACCGCAGCTCTCGAAGCTATTGATGACGCAGGCACAAAGTTTGAAGACATCGACACATTCCGTGCAGGCGTTATCGCCGGCGTAGGCATCGGAGGTCTTAACCTTACAAATCAGGAACATTCCAAGTATCTGGAAAAAGGCCCCGACAGAATTTCCGTTTTCTTCATTCCCATGATGATAGGAAATATGGCAGCAGGTACTATTTCCATGAAGACAGGCTTCAAGGGCGCAAACTTCTGCACCACCACAGCCTGCGCATCTTCCACCCACGCCATCGGCGAGGCTTTCAGAAAGATAAAGGACGGCTACCTTGATGTCTGCATCGCAGGCGGCGCTGAGGCGTGCGTAAGCGAATTTGCACTGGGCGGATTCAACAATATGAAGGCTCTTACCCGTTCCGATGACCTTACCAGATGCTCCATTCCTTTCGACAAGGAAAGAAACGGCTTTGTTCTGGGCGAGGGCAGCGGTATGCTGGTGCTTGAAGAGCTTGAGCACGCAAAGGCAAGAGGCGCAAAGATATATGCTGAAATCGCAGGCTACGGCGCAACAGGCGACGCATATCATATGACAAGCCCCTCCCCCACAGGCGAGGCAGCAGCAGCAGGCATGAGACTGGCTTATGAAGAAGCGGGTCTGAAGCCTGAGGATATTGACTATATCAACGCTCACGGAACATCTACAGGTCTTAACGACAAGTACGAGACCACTGCTATAAAGCTTGCTCTTGGCGAGGAAGCTGCAAGAAAGGTAGCTATCAACTCCACCAAGTCCATGACAGGTCATCTTCTGGGCGCAGCAGGAAGCGTTGAAGCCATCGTTACCGCTCTTTCCTGCCACGAGGACTTTATCCACGCAACAGTGGGCTACAAGGTTCCCGACCCCGAGTGCGATCTTGACTACTGTGTTGAGGGCAACAGAAATACCACTGTCAATGCCGCTCTCACAAACAGCCTGGGCTTCGGCGGCCACAATGCTACTCTGTGCCTGAAGAAATACACAGGCTAACTGCGAAAGGACTGATAACAATGGGAAAGCTTCCCTTTGACCTGGAAATAAAAGACATCTCCGCACTGGCGGATCTTATAAACGAAAAGAACCTTGGAGAAATTCTTCTTGACGACAAGGCCAGCGGCGCAAAGCTGGTAATAAAGGGCAAGTGCCCTCCCCCTCCCATGCCTATGGGCGCTCCCGCATTCGCAGCACCTGTTGGCACACCCGCACCCGCTCCTGAGGCTGCTCCCGAAAAGAAGGAGAAGAAGATAGACGGCACTGTGATAAAGGCTCCTATCGTGGGCACATATTACTCCTCACCCTCACCCGACAAGCCGGCTTTCGTAACAGTTGGCAAGAAGGTAAAGAAGGGCGACGTTATCATGATAATCGAGTCCATGAAGATAATGAACGAGATACCCAGCCCCTGCGACGGCGAGGTCAAGGAGATCATGGCTCAGAACGGTCAGGCTGTGGAATATGACGAGCCTGTAATGATAATCGGCTGAGGAGGAAAATAATATGCTTATGAATAAAGAACAGATCATGGAAATAATCCCCCATCGTGACCCGTTCCTGCTTATCGACGAGATCGAGGAACTGGAGCCCGGCAAGCGTGTGGTGGCATACAAGAATATGACCCCCGATGAATTCTGGTTCAAGGGTCACTTCCCCGATTATCCCGTAGTTCCCGGAGTTCTCATGGTCGAAATGATGGCTCAGGCAGGCTGCGCAGCAATGCTCACCCTCCCCGAAAACAAGGGAAAGATCGGCTTCTTCGGCGGCATCAAGGAAGCAAAGTTCCGCCGCCAGGTAGTTCCGGGCGACAGACTGAAGATCGAGGTCGAGATAATCAAGGTAAAGGGTCCCATCGGCGTTGGCAAGGGCGTGTGCACCGTTAACGGCGAAAAGGCCGTATCCGCCGAGATCACATTTGCAATAAAGTAACCGAAAGGCTCTGAATAAAATGTTTAAAAAGGTTCTTATAGCAAACCGAGGCGAAATAGCCGTAAGAATAATCCGTGCCTGCCGAGAGCTGGGCATACATACCGTCACGGTCTATTCCACCGCAGATAAGCACGCACTTCACGCAAAGATCGCCGACGAGGCTGTGTGCATAGGTCCTGCCGCCACAAAGGACAGCTACCTTAACGCTGCCGCAATAATCGAAGCGTGCAAGATGACAGGCGCAGAGGCAGTTCACCCCGGCTTCGGATTTTTGTCCGAGAATGCCGATTTTGCCGAGCTGTGCCTTAAAAACAATATAGTTTTCATCGGCCCCCGCCCCGAATCAATCAGAATGCTTGGCGACAAGGCTGCCGCCAAGGAGACCATGAAGGCTGCGGGCGTTCCCGTTATCCCGGGCTCCGACGGAGCAGTTCCCGATATGGAAGCCGCAAAGAAGCTCTGCAAAGAGATAGGCTGCCCCCTTATGGTAAAGGCATCGGCAGGCGGCGGCGGACGTGGAATACGTCTGGTAGAGCACCCCGAAGACCTTGAAGCGGCTATCACCGCAGCAAAGCAGGAAGCCCTGAACTTCTTCGGAAACGATGAGGTTTATATGGAAAAGTTCATCGTGAACCCCAAGCACATCGAGGTGCAGATACTGGCGGACAGCTACGGCAACACCGTTTATCTGGGCGAGCGTGACTGCTCCATGCAGCGACGCAACCAGAAGGTGCTGGAGGAAACTCCCTCACCTATCATGACACCCGAGCTGAGAGCTAAAATGGGCAAGGCTGCCGTTGCGGCAGCAAAGGCCTGCGGATATACAAATGCAGGAACCATCGAGTTCCTCGTTGACGCTGACAGGAATTTCTATTTCATGGAAATGAACACCCGTATCCAGGTAGAGCACCCCATTACCGAAGCTGTTACGGGCATCGACCTTGTAAAGCAGCAGATACTTATCGCAAACGGCGAAAAGCTGCCCTTTGCACAGGAGGATATCACCATCAGGGGTCATGCAATAGAGTGCAGAATAAATGCGGAAAATCCCGAACTTAACTTCCGTCCCAGCCCCGGTCAGATAACCGCTCTTCATATCCCCGGAGGCCCCGGCATAAGAGTGGACAGCTCCGCATATCAGGGCTACACCATTCCCCCCTACTATGACAGCATGATAGCAAAGCTCATAGTTCACGCCCCTACCAGAGAAGAGGCTATCGCCAAGATGAAATGGGCGCTTGCCGAGTTCATCGTTGACGGCGTTGACACAAATATTGATTTCCAGCTTTCCCTTATAAGAGACAGCTTGTTTGAAAAGGGAACCTATGATATAGGATATCTCGGAAGAAAGCTTTCGGGAAAATAAAGTTGAATTGAGGCGAAAAACTTGTTAGAGGATTTGTTTAAGGTCGTCACTGCCCGCTTCAACAGCGAGGACGGGGATAAGATCAAGGAAGAGACCCCTGCGGAAAAGCTCTTCAAATGCCCCAGATGCTCCGCATCATGCGATTACGATGAGCTTGAAAAGAATATGTGGGTATGCCCCTCCTGCGGATATCACGGCAGAATGAACGCCGCAGACCGCCTTGCCATAACCGCCGACAGCGGCAGCTTTGTTGAGTACGACAAGGGTATGACAAGCCTTAACCCAATAGATTTCCCCGATTATCAGGAGAAGATAAGCTCTCTGCGTGAAAAGACAGGTCTGAACGAGGCTGTCATCACAGGCGAATGCACCATAAAGGGCGAGCGCTGCATCATCGGCATAATGGACTCCCACTTTATGATGGCTTCCATGGGATCGGTTGTGGGAGAAAAAATAGCCCGTTATTTTACCGGAATTAATGCATCTGAAGGTATGATCAGTGTTCCGTACCGGTTAAATGATGAGAAGAGCGTGCCGGTTCCGGACAGTATGTTCTATGAATTTCTGCCGACAGACGCAGATGATGATTTCTCCAAAATAGTAACGATAGATCAGATTGAGACAGGTAAAGAATATGAAGTGATTGTTACGAATCTTTCCGGTTTTTACCGGTATCGTATGCGTGATGCGGTAAAGATTGCAGGAAAATATAAGAATCTTTGTGTCGTTGGAGATGATGACCAGTCAATCTACAAGT
>ERZ825525.1471-NODE-1471-length-20043-cov-2.870372_pt1 | contig 20043 bp, 20 predicted proteins | sample MGYA00519930_ERZ825525 | MGnify/ENA primary metagenome ERZ825525 (study PRJEB31778, sample SAMEA3449203) | human gut metagenome | biome: human gut; feature: human-associated habitat; material: faeces | place: United Kingdom | collected 2010/2012 ... | reverse complement strand
TCATGCCATTCACAATGCAGGAATTTGAAAAACTCATATTATGTTCTATTTTACGGAAAATCTTCCGCTCTTTTACAAAGGTTCCTTTTCCCTGTTTCTTAATTAAGACCCCTTCATTACATAATTCAGTAATTGCACGCCTTATGGTAATACGGCTCACATGATATAGTTCAGACAATTCAGTTTCTGTCGGGATTTGCTGACCGGAAATATAAATTCCTTTTTTTATTTGTTCGAGTAAATCATTTTTTAACTGTTCAAACAGTGGTATATCACTGGTTGTGTTCAATTTCATAATAATATCACCTCACAAACGTTATAATAACATATAATGTTTTGCATGACAATATGAATTTAAAAAACATTATATTGAAAAGATTATGTGAAAAATTGTATAAAAAGTAATAAAAAGTAAAGGGAAAGTATAAAAAATAGATAATAAAATGTTGAGAATGCTGAAAGTGATTTGAGAAAAAGAAACAATATTGCAATATAACGTTATATGATGATATAATCAATTTAACAAAAGGAGGTGGAAAAATGCAAAAAGAAGCAGACAAGATATTTCAATCAACCTGTATTTTTGATTCTGTTTCAGAAGAGGCATATCCAGGATATGTGGCAATAAAAGGAAAACAGATTCTTGAAGTCGGATGTGGAGATATCCCAAATGAACTGGTGGGTGAATCTACTGAAGTTGTGGACTATGGAGAGGGAACCATTTGCCCGGGATTTGGTGATACCCATACATTTTTCACAGGATATGTAGTGGATTATCTTGGTGTGGATTTATCAGAAGCAGTTAATCTGAAACAAATAGTTGAACGGTTATCAGAAAATCTGGAAATGAATCCGGAGACGGTCGTTCTATTTGGAAATCATTTACAACCGGAGCTGGCAGAAAAAATAAATAAGGGAGGTGAATTGGAACAGGTTAAAAGACCGGTTATTTTATTTACTGCCGGACATGGGTATTGTGCTATGAACAAAGTTGCAGAAGAAGTGTTTGGGTTTACACCAGATACATGCGGAAGTTCAGAGGCAATTTATAAAATTATGAAAATTTATCTGAATGATAGAGATTTTATTATTCCACAGTTTAAGGCATATATGTCTATGTTAAACAGCCATGGAATAACATCTGTAAAAGAAATGGGATTTGATAATTTTTATGGATTTACAGATATATTGGCTGAATTGGAACAGAAAGCAGAATTGAGCCTTCGGATTTCCTTTATGTCACAACCAGTAGGAAAGAAAATGGATTTAGCATATGGAAAAGAAATGAAGAAGAAATATCATTCTGATTTTTTAAGGTTTTCCGGTTATAATCAGATGACAGATGGATTGATTGTCTCAGAAGAGGCAGATCTGATGGAGCCATATGAGGGAAAAGATTATTGTTGCCAAAAGAATATTGATTATGCATTATTAGAAGAAGATGTACTTACAGCAGACCGTGAAGGATTCAGATTTACATTGCATTCTGAAGGGGATGGTTCCTTCCATAAAATTCTTCAGATTTATGATAAATGTGAAAAGGAAAATGGAAGATTAAAGAATCGACATGGAATTACTGATTTGGAATTGACGAGTGCAGTGGACGAAGAAAAAATGGCACAGCTTGGAGTCTTTGGTGAGATTTATACACAGGTTTATAAGTTGGATTCCTGTGAAAATTGGAAACAAGACTATGATGAAAAACTTGGTAGTAGGCGGAGCCGTTATATGAATTATCGTTCAATGGCAGATCATGGTGTGATTTTAAGTGGTGCAACGGATCTTCCGATGTTAATACCGGATATACCTGAGGCAATTTATTATGGATGCGGAACCTATGCCGCAGATGGAAAAGAACCGGTTCAGCCGGAAAATGGTCTGACAATACCGGAAATGTTAAAAACCTGGACAATTGGAAGCCAGTATGCCATGGAACAGGAACATATATTAGGAACGCTGGAAAGCGGTAAGCAGGCTGATATAGTAGTTTTTGACAGGAATCTTCTCAAAACAGATATTGAAGAAATTCGAAAGGCACATGTTTTAAGAACCATATGTGCTGGACAGGATGTTTATAAAGAAATGGAGAATAGGTAAAGGAGGTTTTGCGATGAGTGACAAAACAAAAGCACATTTGAGTGCAAAAACGTTATGGGTACTTTTTATTCTGGGACTTGTAAATGCAGTTATGTATTGTTTCCCTTATATCAGATATGTGTTTTATGATCAGCAGATTGCAGCTATGGGAATTACAAATACCCAGTCAGGAATTTTAATGACAATTTATGCGGCAGCAAATACGATTACATTGATTCCCGGTGGAATATTAGCTGATAAGTGGTCTGTGAAAAAATGTCTAGTAGGCTCTATTCTGGGCTCTGTAGTTATCGGAATTATTTATGCACTTACCATGAATTTTGCAGTAGCCTGCGTATTATGGGCTGGACTTGGTGTGTCTACAATTTTTGTATTCTGGGCAGCAATAACCAAAGCAGTAGGTCAGGTTGGCACAGCAGAAGAGCAGGGAATGTGTTATGGAATTTATTATGCTGCATCAGGTATTATTTCTGCAATTTTAAATGCAGTATGTTTACAGGTAAGCCGTTTATCAGATGACCCATCTACTTCCTTTAGTATTGCAGTATGGGCAATGGTAGCATTTACAGCAGTTGCTTTAATTCTGACAATGATATTTTTTAAAGAAAAAAGTATTACACAGACAAAATCTTCTGATGAAGAATTTAAAATTAAATATGTCGGTGAAGCGTTAAAGAATCCGATGACTGGCTCTTTTCACTGATGGTATTATGTGCATATGGTCTGTATACAAGTGTATCCTATTTTTCACCATATCTGACGGATGTACTTGGTATACCGTTGGTACATTCATCTTTTATCAGTATTGTGAGAAGTAATCTTATGAACCTTTTATGTCCGATTGGTGGAATTATCGTAGATAAGATTTTTAAATCTTCTACAAAATGGTATATTACTGCATTTGGAATTACAATTGTGATTTATGGTGGAGTATTGATAATGCCATCCAACATCAGTCCGGTACTGGCAACAATTGTTTCTTTGTTACCAAGTGCAATTGGTATGATGCTTTACGGAGTAATCTGGTCGGGATTACAGGAATGTAAATTTAAACCGATATATGCAGGAACTGTAATTGGAATTGCATCTATTATCGGATATTTGCCAGATTCTTTTTACTATATAATTTTTGGAAAGTGGATGGATAAATTTGGAAATAATGCTTATCCAATGATTTTTGGCTTCCTGATGGGAACTGCTGTACTTGGTATGGTTATAACAATTTTAATGAGAAAACTGATTAAGAAAAATAACTAAGAAAGAAGGTATTTAAAAATGCATGCATCAGAATTTAACGTAGAAAAATTTGTTGATATAATTGAAAAGGAAAATGGAACAATCAGTGAAGTATATTTTGTGGCCTGTGGAGGCTCTCTGGTTGACCTTTATTCTTCATGTTACTTTATTAACCGAGAATCATCCACCATGACAGCAGAGTGGATTACCAGTAAAGAATTTGTTTTAACCCCTCCAAAGAAACTTGGAAAACACTCTGTTGTCATTATCTGTTCACATGGTGGAAATACAAAAGAAACGGTAGAAGCAGCAGAACTTGGTGTAAAGGAAGGTGCATTTGTAATTACATATACACATACACCGGGCAGTGCCTGCGACAGTGAAAAATTCCATGCAATTGTCTATGATTGGGAGCCGGAAACATTACAGAAGGATAGACCATTAGGATTAAATTACAGTATTATAAATGAGTTGATTCACAGACAGGAGCCGGAGTATAAACTTTATGAAGGAATGAAGGATGGAATCACTAAATGCGATGCAATTATCCGTAATGCAACAAAGAAGTTTCAGAATAAGGCATGGAATTTTGCAGAACATTATTATAATGCACCATTTTTATATATTATGGCATCCGGTTCTGCATATGCACAGGCATACGGATTTGCAATCTGTTCTCTTCAGGAGATGCAGTGGATGGACTGCTGTTATCTTGATTCCGCAGAATATTTCCATGGACCATTTGAGGTAACAGATAAAGACCATATTTATATCCTCTTAAAATCGGTAGGAAAAACAAGAATGATTGATGAAAGAGCAGAAGTATTTTTAAATAAATATGCGGAAAAATATGAGATTATTGATGCAGCAGATTGTGGAATGGATGCAATAGATGATTCCTGCGTAGATTATTTTAATGCTCCATTGTTCTATGAAATGAGCGTGTTATACCGTACTGCAATTCAGAATAAGAGCGGACACCCATTGGATATGCGCCGGTATATGGGAGTTGTAGAGTACTAGACGAAAGGAGAAACAGTATGAAATATGACGTAAGTGTGGTAGGCTTTGGGGATAACGTGGTAGATATTTATACTCACGAGAATGTACAGTATCCAGGTGGAAATTGTGTAAATCTTGCTGTGTATGCCAAAATGTTTGGTGCAAAAAGGTGTGCCTATATGGGCTATTTTGGTACTGATAAAAATGCAGATCATGTTATTTCTGCGTTGAGGGAAGAACAGATTGAACTGGTAAAGTGTAAGAAAATTGAGGGAGAAAATGGTTATTCCAGATGTACCTTAGAAGATGGTGACCGTGTATTCTTAGATTATAATGAAGGTGGAGTCCGGAGCAGACATATTTATGATCTGGATGAATTTGACTTGGAATATCTTGCAGAATTTGATCTGGTACACAGTGGAAATTACTGTTATATGGAGTCACAGCTTCCAAAGATTAAAGCAGCAGGACTTCCGTTATCCTTTGACTTTTCTGATGATTCTGAACCGGAATATTATGAAAAAATAGCTCCATTGGTAACATATGCATTCTGCTCCTTTGATGGAACAGATGATGAAGTAAAGGAGCATCTTCAGAAGGTAGCATCTTATGGACCGAAAATTGTATGTGCATCAAGAGGAGCAAAAGGCTGTATGCTCTATGCTAATCATGAGTTCTTTGAACAGTCAGCTTACCCGATTGAAAAGGCAATAGATACAATGGGTGCAGGAGACTCTCTTATTACAACTTTTATGGTAGGTTATCTCGACCGTAAGAAAAAGGGTATGCATGATGATGTGGCAATCAAAGAGAGCATAAAAGAGGCTGCAAAGTTTGCTGCAAAAGTATGTCAGATGGAAGGTGCATTTGGACATGGAAAAGAAGTTCAGATAGATGCCCTGAAAACGAAATAAAAGAATAAAAAACGAATCGTAACACATACTATTCCGGAAAATACAGGAAATGAGGCGGAATAGTATGAAGCATAAGACGTATCGTATCTGCCTCCTTTCACTGGTGATAATCGCCGTGATAGGAGGCATTCTTTATTATACCAATGAAAATGGAAATAAAAGTACGAAGGGCGAAGGAACATTTGTAACAAAATTCGTAGAAAGGATGCCATTTTCATGAACAGTCAGCAGACAAGTCTTTATATTAAAATCGAAAAGAATTCCATGGTCAATGACCGCCATGTCAAGTTATCGGATGTTGCCAGGATGACAGGAACGGATGAAGCAATGATACGCCAGTTGAAGCAGATGAAAATCTATTCCTTTCCACAGAAAGCAAAGAAAACAGAATATGTTCAGGTGATGACTTCCCTAAAAATTTTTGAAATGATACAGGCACAGTATCCCAATGTGGACATTACCAATGAAGGAGAAGCGGATTTTGTGATTGAATATGAACCGGCATTGCAGCCTTCCCAAACAGCAGAGTATGCAAAAACAGCTGTTTTATGTGTGCTGGTTTTCTTTGGAGCGGCGTTTACCATCATGGCATTTAATAATGACATTTCTGTGACGGAACTGTTCCAGAAGCTTTATTATCAGGTGATGGGGAAAGAATCTACCGGCATTACGGAACTGGAAATCTGCTATAGCATTGGTCTGCCTGTGGGAGTTATCATTTTCTTTAACCATTTTGGAAACAGCAAGATAACAAACGACCCGACACCAATCCAGGTGGAGATGCGTAAGTACGAAAAAGATGTAGATGATACTTACATTGCCAACTGCGGACGGGGAGGCAAGACGATTGATGTGGATTAGACATGTTTTCCTAGGACTGGCAGGACTGACCGCCGGCGCTGCGGTGGCTGGAGGAACCTTTGCATTTCTGATTATGTTAAATATCATTCCCCGGATGATTGGAAAGACGAAGACTGCCGCCCGGATTTGTCTTTACGAGAATATGATTGTATTAGGCGGAATCGGAGGAAACCTCTTATCAGTTTTCCTTATGATGCGGATTCCGCTGGGACATATTTTTCTTGGAGTATATGGAATCTGTGCAGGATTATTCGTAGGCTGTGTGGCAGTAGCATTGGCGGAAATTTTAAAGACCTTCCCGGTTATCTTCCGCAGAACGAAAGTAAAAGTGGGATTGTGGGTGATTCTCTGGTTTATGGCATTGGGAAAGACAGCAGGCTCACTTTTCTATTTTATAAGACGGTTATCAGATTCTTGAAGTAAAAACACTGTAAAGGGTAAAATAGTGAGAAAAGATAATTGATAGGAATTGGTAGAACAATATGCAGTTCGGGTTGATGTTTTTCGTGAAATGTTATAAAATGAAAATATAAAAATCCGTAAGGAAGAAGTGAAAAAATGATACAGTCAATTGCACGTCAGAGTGTTGTAATCAAATGTAATCTGCAGGCATCTATTATGATGGGAAACTATGAATTCTATTATGCGGCAGGTCTTGCATACAAACTGACCGGAAATATGGCAACAGAGATTTTACAACCACAGCAGTTAATTGAAGAGGTCAACCGGATGCTGGCAGACTATATGACAGATGATGTGCGGGAGCAGCATCTGATTCGGATGTTAAAAGATTATGAACCGGATGATAAACTAGATGAACAAATGCGTGAATTATTTCAGGAAGGACAGACAGAACAGCATTTGTGGCAGGAATAGGAAGCGATGTTATGGGGAAGAAATTTACAATTGGGGTATTGATTGGAAATGTGCATACAGCACATCCGAAGGACCTGATGAGAGGGATTCGGGCAGCAGCAAGCGGGATGGATGTTAATGTGATTTATTTTCTGGGAACGCAGAGTGTGCGTTTCAACCAGAAATTTGCACTGGAGGATTTTGATTATCAGTATAATACCGTCTATGATTATGCAAAATTAGCAAAAGTAGATGTATTGATTATAGCATATGGCTCTCTTTGCATTTTTCAGAAAAATGAAGATAAACAGGCATTTCTGGATAAATTTGCAGGAATACCATATGTACTGTTAGAAGATGCGACGGATGATCCACGGGGTATCTATGTCATGGTGGATAACTTTGGTGGTATGCAAAAATGTGTGGAGCATCTTATTATAGAACATCATTTAAAGCATCTGGTTTATCTTGGGGGACCGGAAGACAATCAGGATGCCATAGAGCGGAAAGCAGCATTTTTAAATGTTATGGCAGAACATCATCTGCCCGTGACGCCGGAAATGATGGCGGTAGGAGATTATTCGGAATTCGTGGATAATCTTGTAGAACAGCTGCTAAAGGACAATCCGGATGCCGAAGCAATTATATCAGCTAATGATGAAATGACAGTGGCGTGTTATCGTGTATGCAAAGCCCATGGACTCCGGATAGGAAAAGACATTTTGATTACCGGTTTTGATGATGTGGAGAGGGCGCGTTATAGTAATCCACCATTGACGACTGCCTCCCAGGATGCTTATAAAATGGGGCAGATAGCGGTAGAAAAGGCAGTAGATATCTGTGCAGGCAGACCAGTGGAATCTGTCCGGTTGGATGCAGAACTTATAATCCGGGAATCCTGTGGCTGCAAAGTAACACGAAGAGCGAAAGAAAAGGCAGATGAGAAAACAGAACTGCTTCATATTATTGATGAATTAAGGCTTTTTCAGCATAAATCGTGGCTTGGACCATTTCTGATCCGGGACCTGATGCAGGAAGCAGAGAATGAGAAATCTTTCTACCGGAAAAGTGGAGAAGTATTTTATCATCTGGGTATACGCAGTTCCATGCTTTATCTGTTGGAGCAGCCGGTTACCTATGAAAATGGACAGAAATGGAAGATGCCCCAAAGGATGTATTTAACTATGCACCAATACAGGGAAAATATTCAGGTATTTGAGAAACAGGAACGTCCATATATAGATGGAAGCTTTGGTGTACTGGATTGTTGCAGCTCCGGTGAAGATCATTTTTCTTATATCAGCTTTCTATTAATTGATGGAAAGCGGCAGTACGGACTATTGATGCTTGAGATTGAACCGGAAGAGATTTCTTTTTATTATATACTGGCATTGCAGCTTGGAACATCTCTCCGCTTTCTGGAAGCAAATATTAAACAGAAAAAATATCGTGACCGGCTGCGGGAAAAGAATGAAGTATTAAATTTTATTGCAATTTACGATGAACTGACCGGAATCTATAACCGTAGGGGACTGATGGAGAGTCTGGTCCGGTTTAATCAGGATAATTTAGGAAAAAAAGCTTGTCTTATGATAGCGGACCTTGACCATTTAAAGGAAATCAATGATAATTTTGGCCATGCGGAAGGAGACTGCGCAATCCGGACAGCAGCAGGAATTGTAAAAGAAGTCTTTGGACAGTATGGAGATGTGGGAAGATTCGGAGGGGACGAATTTGCAGGCATTGTAAGATATAGCGAGATGGAAGAGAAGGAACAGCTCATTTACAATATTCACCAGAAATGTGAACAGTACAATGAACATTCCATGAAACCGTATTATGTTGGAATTTCAGTTGGAGTAGTAGAATTTGTCTGTGAAAAGAAGATTGATTTTATTGAGATGTTTAAGCATGCTGATGAATATCTGTATGAGGAAAAAAAGAAACGGCGCAAGACAGTCTGCCGTAATGTAAATTTCGAGAATTCGTAATAAGTCGGTGTTGAAAAACAAACGAAAATATGCTAGAATAAAACAAATCATATGGTAACGTTTCCATGCAAATGAAGACAGAAACAGCGGGGAGAAAGATATGCTTACAATTGGGAAAACGGGGTAATACGGATGAAGACAAGAAAGCAGAAAATTCGTCAGGAAAGGCCAGAAGAAATGCAGGAAACTCGGCAGCTTAAAGTAGAAAAAAGGGAAGAAAGAAAGCAGTTGGAAGTAAAGAAAGAGAAGCTTAAGAAAGTAAAGCCAAAAAAGGAAAAGTTAAAGAAAGAAAAGGTAAGAAAGCCACAGCCGAAGAAAACAGGCAACAGTAGAAAGGCTGCGAAGGATAAGGGAATGGGGCTTCGTGGCATTCAGGTGAAATTAATCGGGGCATTTATGATTCCGGTTATCCTGTTTGTTATCATCGGTTTTATGATTTATTCAAAGTGCAGTACTACCTTGAATAGTACATACGAGGCTTCTGCAAATACCAGTGTTGGTACATTGGAAGAGTATCTCGGACTTGGTTTTGAGAATATTGAACTGATGGCAACACGTCTTTCTATTAATTCTGCAATTACAAGTTATTATACAGGTTCAGAAGTAAAGTCAGAGTCTATGCTGATGGATACAAAGGTTGCATTGAGCAATGAATCTACTGCAGACAAATTCATCGATCACATTATAGTTTGTGCGAAGAGTGGAACAGCATGCAGTGAAAAGGGTGCAATCCGTGGAGATGTATATAATGCGTTTGTTGAGTCGGAAGAAGGAAAGAATGTAGAGTCTGAGATTGGCATGGGAAGTATGTGGATCAGCAGCCACCCAGCCATTGATGAAGTCACCGGATATGACAGTGATGAGTATGCATTATCTCTTGTTACCGTTCTTAAGAATAATAGCAATAAATCTGTTGGATATATCATCATTGATGTTAAGACAAGCTTTATCCAGGATATATTAGATAATGCACAGATTAGTGATAACAGCATCAAGGGCTTTGTATTAGAGGATGGAAGCCAGGTGTTAAGTGGAGATAGTGATATAAAATTTACAGATACGGACTTTTATCAGGAAGCATTAGCAGGAGAAAATCTGCAGGGTTCTAAAGAAGTGTCTTATGAGGGCGCAGATTATCTGTTTACATACAGCAGGATTGAAGGTACGAATATGCTGGTATGTGCCATGGTTCCGCAGAAAGAGATTATGGCAGGTGCACAGGCGATTCTCAGATATACGTTAATTGCCGTAGCAATATGTGCAGTTATTGCAATCGTGGTAGGTTCCGTTCTTGCAAGCGGAATTTCCAAAGCAATCCGTAAGGTTAACCGTGTCTTAAAAAAGACCTCCGATGGAGATTTGACCGGACAGATCAGCATGAAGCGTAAGGATGAGTTTAATGTGTTGTCATCCAGCATTACCAATATGATTGGCAGTATGAAGGATCTGATTCTCAAGATGACCAATGTCAGCGGTCATGTTTCTGATTCGGCAGTCCAGGTAGGAACCAACTCCGAAGTTTTATTGGAAGTAACAAAGAATATTACGGAAGCAGTGGATTATATCAACAGTGGTATTTCCCAGCAGGCACAGGATACGGAAAGCTGCCTGGAGCAGATGAATGGTCTGGCAGAAAGAATCAATGTTGTACATGAGAATACTGATGAAATCAGCGAAATTGCCCAGGAAGCCCAGGGAGCAATTGAAAATGGTATGGTTATCGTAGCAAACCTTGGTGAAAAAGTTCAGGGTACAACGGAAGTAACAGAGACCATCATCCGGGAAATCAGAGAACTGAACAAAGAATCTATTGCAATTAACAGCATCATTGGAACAATCAATGAGATTGCAGAACAGACCAATCTTTTGTCCTTAAATGCATCAATTGAGGCGGCGAGAGCCGGTGAAGCAGGAAGAGGATTTGCAGTAGTTTCTGAAGAAATCCGTAAACTGGCAGAACAGTCCGGAAATGCGGGTAATCAGATTGGTGAGATTATCAATCATATTCAGGAACGTCTGGCAGCTACCATCGAGACAGCTGGGCTTGCAGGCGAGAGCGTTGCATTCCAGACAGAAGCATTGAATAATACCGTTGATGTATTTAAGAATATCAGTCAGCAGGTAAGCAAGCTGGCAGAGGATGTTGAGAAGATTACCCAGAGTGTGGGGGGTATCGAGCAGGCAAAAGAAGATACCATGAATGCCATCGAAAGTATTTCAACAACCTCTAACCAGACAGAATCTGCATCTGAAGAACTTGCCCGTAGTACAGAGAAACAGTTACAGGCAGTAGAAGTATTAAATGATGCGGTAAAACGGCTTCAGATGGATGCAGAGGATCTGGATACATCAGTAAGTATCTTCAAGGTACAGTAAGGAATATAATTCGGCAGTCAGGTTTCTGGCTGCCGTTTTTTTCGCAAAGAATCCGTAAGAAGCTGCCAGTGACAGGTTCTGTAGAGCGAGCTTGATATTATGGCATAGAATACATATAATAAAAGTCAGAGTATTTCAAAAGTTTGAGAAATCTAAGAAGTTGAGATAGAAAAGAGGAGAAATAAATATGCAGACAGGAAAAGCAATTTCAGTTCCGGCAATTCTGAAAGTCGGAAATGGCACGTTAAATCAACTGGGAAGTTATTTAAAGGGAGAAGGTCTAAAGCAGGTAGTTATTTTCCTTGGAAATGGTTTGATTGATATGTTTGGTGAGACTGTAATGGAATCACTGAAAAAAGAAGAAATTACAGTATTGGAGTATAGCGAACTGGATACCGTTGATATTGATGATATTATAACGCTTGCATTTTCCATGCCGAATAAAACGCAGGCAGTTATTTCAATTGGTGGCGGAAAAGTAATCGATGCCGGAAAATATGCCGCATTTTTAAGAAATATTCCATTTATCAGCGTACCGACCTCCAGCTCCAGTGATGGATTTTCTAGTGCCAGCGCCTCCCTTCTGGTGCATGGCAAGAGAACTTCGGTTCCGGCAAAACTGGCTTATGGCATTGTGGTGGATACGCAGATTATCCGCACGGCACCGGAGAAATTTATTTATTCCGGTATCGGAGATATGATTTCAAAAATCACAGCATTATATGACTGGATTTATGAGGAAAAATGTGGTTACTCTACGGTAAATGATTTTGCGGTTATGATAGCGAAGAAAGCGGTGAACAGTTTTGTCCGGACTCCATATCAGAGCATAAAGGATGAATTGTTTTTAAAAGAACTGGTGGATTCTCTAGCCATGAGCGGAATTGCCAATGAAATAGCCGGAAGCAGCGCACCGACCAGTGGAAGCGAGCATTTGATTTCCCACGCACTGGACAAATTATTGGAAGCACCACAGTTACACGGTATTCAGGTCGGCATTGCAACCTATATCATGAGCAAGGTGCACAATCACAGATATGTGCGGGTACAGACCGTATTGGAAGAGACCGGATTTTTTGATTTTGCAGCAACACTTCAGATGAAAAAGAGCGATTTCCTTGCGGCAATTGATTTGGCACCGTCTATTAAGCCATTCCGTCACACTTACCTTCACGAAGAAAAATACCGGGAAGAAGCAAAGCGTCTGGTGAGAGAAGATGAAATCTTAAATCGTATATTGGTTGACTGACATTCATAAGGAACTGCCGGGCATCCGTAAGAAGCTGCCGGTGTATGTATAAAAGAAACAATTTTTGCCATACTAAAATAAAAACAAAAATTACAGGGAAGGTTTTAGCATGGCAAAAAGTGAATCAGAAAAAGATATACGGCAAAAAAATGAAAATCTGAATAAAACAGTACAGGAGCAGGATGTTGCGGAAAGAAACCAGGCATATAACGAATATGTAAAGCAGGTAACACCAACGCATAATCTTGCCCTGAAAATGTTAAAAGCATTTGTGACCGGCGGAATTATTTGTTGTATTGGCCAGGTGATTTTAAATATTGCACAGAACGCAGGACTGGATAAAGATACTTCCGGCGGCTGGTGCAGTATGATCCTTGTCCTCATGAGCGTAATTCTTACCGGTCTTAATATTTATCCATCAATTGCAAAATTTGGCGGGGCAGGAGCCCTCGTTCCAATCACCGGATTTGCCAATTCAGTGGCGGCTCCTGCCATCGAATTCAAAAAGGAAGGTCAGGTCTTTGGGATTGGCTGCAAAATTTTTATCATTGCGGGTCCGGTAATCCTTTATGGAATCTTTACAAGCTGGCTACTTGGGGTCATATACTGGATATATCAGCTGATAGCGAGGTAGATGGGAAGGGTGTGAGCCACAGTCGAAAATCAGATACAGCAGTGAAACAAAGTTGTGGCAGCGATCCCAGCCGTGCCCAGAGGCAGATTGGGCAAAATCATTGTGAAACAAGAGAATTTTGCCCAAAAGGAGAAGAAAAGAGAGACTTCACCAAGGAAGAGGAGCCGTGTTCGGTGGTAGATTGGGCAAAATCGTTGAGAAACAAGAGAATTTTGCCCAAAAGAAGTAGAAAAGCAAGACTTTATCAAGGAAGAGGAGCCGTGTCCCGCGGTAAATTGGGCAAAATCATTGTGAAATAAGAGTGTTTTGCCCAAAAGGAGAAGAAAAACAAATTCACAAAGTCAGCTTCCCGCTAATCCCCAAAATAGTAATGAATTAATTGCTCGGCATAAGCAGAATCAAAGGGATGCTCACTTGTTTCATAAGTAGTAATTAATTGAATGGATGGGATAATGTTATGTGCGGTGTAAAACTGAAGCTTGGAAAAGACATTCTTTCGATAAGAAGGAAAATCCATCAGACCAAAATGCTCCCAGTAATAAAATGCTCCTGTTTTAGGATGACGAAGCGTGAAATCAGGGTGCAGGGTAGTTTCGCCTAAACACAGTGCACATTCATAACGAAAAGGAATACGGTTATGTGAGAGCAGTGTTGCAATCAGTGCTTCTGATTTGGAACGGACCATCAGACCGGAAGCAGATTTGTGAATCCGTTGTTCCGGGTATTTGATATTGTATTCAAAATCAGCATTCATCCATTGATTTAATTCTGTGGAAATGGGTTGGAGGACAGTGTGAAATAATTCACAATAGGGAGAAGATTCTTGAAAAAGAGTTTCAATTTTAGAAGGATGTGAGGCAAGGGTGTCAATACAGGTGCGGATTGTCTGTCGCTCAAAAGAGAGGGACTGCAGTTTTAGTTCTAAATATTTTTTCCGGGCCATGACTTGAGCAAAATTTTTCTCTTTCTTGGGAATATAAAACTGTTGGGATAGAAGTTGATGATACCACTTGGTATAGTTGCCATTGTGGGTACAATAAAGAGTGCCGGGTGGCAGAGTGGAAAGTTCATCCTGAATGGCAGAGATTTGCTCCGTAAGATTCTTATAATGAGATAATAGTTTATTATAGATGTCAGTTTCTCCTTTCTCAAAAAGTTCAATGGAAATATTGAAAAATGTTGAAATTAATTGCTGCCATGGATTTATTACAGCATAACCGTAGATAGAAGTAAAGAAAAGAAACATGAAAAATTTCTGAAAAATACATAAAATGCCAGAACCTGGACATGCTAATCACAAAAAGGAGTGATGACATGTCTGAGGTAAAGGGAAAACAGAGTCTTCGCTTTGCGAAGACTCCTTTTATTTTAAATTCGGCATCGGTGGTCGGAAAGAAAGAAGGAGAAGGACCACTGGGAGAGTATTTTGATGTGATTGGAAATGATGACAAATTTGGATGTGAGTCATGGGAGGAAGCAGAAAGTACCTTGCAGAAGGAAGCAGCAACCCTGGCATTGGGAAAATCTGGGCTTACGCCGGAAGAAATCCGTTATATTTTTGCAGGAGACCTGTTGGGTCAGACTATAGCAACATCCTTTGGACTTCTCGACTTTGAAATTCCGCTGTTTGGTGTGTATGGAGCCTGCTCTACGGCAGGGGAATCCATGTCACTTGGAGCAATGTGCGTGGCGGCAGGATTTGCAGAAAATGTCCTGACGATTACATCTAGTCATTTTGCCAGCGCGGAGAAACAGTTCCGATTTCCGTTGGAATATGGGAATCAGCGTCCCATGTCGGCTACCTGGACGGTTACCGGAAGTGGTGCCTATGTATTGTCCACCCAACGGACTCATGTAAAAATCAGTGGAATCACCACCGGAAAAATTGTGGACTATGGAATTCATGATTCCTTAAATATGGGAGCAGCGATGGCTCCGGCAGCAGCAGATACCATAGCAGCACATTTTGCGGATTTTGGAAGCAAGCCGGAAGAATATGACCGTATTATAACTGGGGATTTAGGAACTGTCGGACAGGAAATCCTATTTGATTTGCTTAAGAAAAAGGGCTATGACATCGAGAACAATCATTCAGATTGCGGAATCGAAATTTTTGATGCAAAAGAACAGGATACGGATGCTGGCGGAAGTGGCTGTGGCTGCAGTGCTTCTGTTTTATCTGCCTATTATCTGCCGAAGATTATTTCAGGGGAATGGAAAAAGGTGTTATTTGTGCCAACCGGAGCATTGCTTTCCACAGTGAGTTATAACGAAGGGAAAAATGTACCGGGAATTGCCCATGGAGTAATGCTTGAGTATGTGCCGTAACAAAAGCCTGGTAGATAATAAAAAGTAATAATAGTTTTGATAAGAATGATGGAAGAAAGGAAAAGAACACATGGATTATGTGAATGCATTCTGGGTAGGAGGCCTGATATGTGCCCTCTGCCAGATTTTAATGGAAAAGACGAAAATGCAGCCGGGACGGATTATGGTGCTATTGGTATGTTCCGGAGCTGTTTTGGGAGCAATCGGTGTATATCCGCCTTTCGTGGAATTTGCAGGGGCGGGAGCATCGGTGCCATTGTTAGGCTTTGGCAATACGCTGTTTAAGGGAATTAAGGAAGCAGTTGATACCAATGGATTTATCGGAATCTTCATGGGTGGATTTACGGCAACGGCGGTAGGAATCTCTGCTGCATTGGTATTTGCCTATCTGGCATCTCTGATATTTGAACCAAAGATGAGAAAGTAGAAAATCCACACAGAAGATGCATAGAAAAGGATAGGTTGGAAACAATAAACTTGAAATCAATAAAAAGGAGATATTGAACATGAAGAAATTAAGAAAACTGGTGTTGACCATGATGGTAGTGTGCCTCTTTGGCAGTATGGCAGCCTGTGGTAATAGGAATGGAAATGAGGAAAATACCACGGAAAACGGAGCAGGAAGTAACAATACCACCAATAAGAATGACACAGACAATAAGAATAACACAAATGACAAGAATAACGGTACCACAGATAACGACAAGGATAATCGTGACAATACTACAAACAATGGAGATAATGGCGACGGTGTGGTAAATGATGTGACAGATGGAGTAGTAGATGGCGCAGAAGATATTGTAGATGGTGTAGATGATGCAGTAGATGATGCCGGAACCGGAATTAAAGATGCTGTGGATGATGCGACAACCGGAACCAATGGAAATGGTAATAATAATGCAAAAACAGCAAGATAGTTTTGAATAAAGATTTTTAAATGCAAAAACAGGATTGAAAACTCAATGAAAAGTTTTCAATCCTGTTTTGTATAATATGAGTACCACGATGACTCATATAAAATTGTTTCTCTTGGTGAAAAATTTATTTGTCATCAATACTGTAGTTTGGTGCTTCTTTTGTGATATGAATGTCATGTGGATGACTTTCCTTTAAGGAAGCAGCAGTAATCTTAACGAAACGGCCTCTTTCCTGTAATTCTGGAATAGTAGGACATCCGCAGTAACCCATACCAGAACGGATACCACCGATTAACTGGAATACGGTATCTTCAAGGCTTCCCTTGTAAGCCACACGTCCTTCAACACCTTCTGGAACAAGCTTCTTAGCGCCTTCCTGGAAGTAACGGTCTTTGCTTCCGTTTTCCATAGCTGCAAGAGAACCCATACCACGGTAAACTTTGTATTTTCTTCCCTGATATAATTCGAAAGTTCCAGGAGCTTCGTCACATCCTGCGAACATACTTCCCATCATACATACATTACCGCCGGCAGCTAAAGCCTTGGTCATGTCTCCGGAGTACTTGATACCACCGTCGGCGATGATTGGAATACCATATTCTTTTGCAACTGCAAAGGCATCCATGACAGCAGTAATCTGAGGAACACCAATACCTGCAACCACACGGGTAGTACAGATAGAACCAGGTCCGATACCAACCTTAACAGCATCAGCACCAGCTTCAATTAAAGACTTGGTTGCTTCACCGGTTGCTACGTTACCTGCGATAACCTGAAGATCAGGATAAGCAGCTTTGATTTTCCTAACTGCATTTAAGATATTTAAGGAATGTCCATGTGCGGAATCTACAACGATTACATCGACATGGGATTTTACCAGTGCATCGATACGGTCCATCATGTTAGCAGTAATACCAACAGCAGCACCACAAAGCAGTCTGCCCTGGTCATCCTTTGCGGATAATGGATATTTAATCTGTTTTTCAATATCTTTGATTGTGATAAGACCTTTTAAGTGAAAATCTTTATCAACAATTGGAAGTTTTTCTTTTCTTGCCTTAGCGAGAATTTTTTTCGCTTCGTCTAATGTGATTCCTTCCGGAGCAGTAATAAGACCTTCGGAAGTCATGCTTTCTTTAATTTTCTTTGTATAATCTGTTTCGAATTTCAAATCACGATTGGTGATAATGCCGACTAATTTTCCGTTTTCTGTAATAGGAACTCCGGAAATGCGGAAGTTGTGCATTAAATCTTCTGCGTCAGCTAATGTATGATCTGGGGATAAGAAAAATGGGTCTGTGATAACTCCATTTTCGGAACGTTTTACCTTGTCCACTTCCTCCGCCTGAGCCTCGATAGACATGTTTTTGTGGATGATTCCGATACCACCCTGTCTTGCCATAGCTATTGCCATGCGATGTTCAGTTACTGTGTCCATTCCAGCACTCATCATTGGAATGTTCAATTTGATTTTCTTAGTCAGGTAAGTGGTAAGATCAATCATATTAGGAGTAACTTCCGAATATGCAGGAACCAGCAAAACATCATCAAATGTAATTCCTTCACCGATAATTTTACCCATTTTCTCGTTTCCTCTCTTTCTTATTAAAAAGTGTGTAATATAATAAAGCCTTTAATTTCTCAATTCTAGCAAAAAAATAATATACTGTCAATTGTTAAAACAACTATTCCATTTTATACAAAAATATGTTATTCTTTTAGACGGACAACGGGGTCAACCAAGGGTGAACGTTGTCCTTTTTTCAAACAGAGGGGGAAAAAGGATGGAATTTCGACCGTGCATAGACATCCATAATGGCAAGGTCAAGCAGATTGTGGGCGGAAGTCTTAAGGATGAAGGAAATCAGGCAAAAGAGAATTTTGTGGCGGAACAGGATGCCGCTTATTTTGCAGAATTTTATAAAAAAGATAAGATTCGTGGCGGACATATCATTCTGCTGAATCCGTCAGACAGTTCTTATTATAAAGAAACGAAACGTCAGGCACTGCTTGCGCTTCACACATATCCGGGCGGTATGCAGGTTGGCGGCGGCATTCATGCAGAGAATGCCAAAGAATTTATCGAGGCAGGAGCCAGTCATGTAATTGTGACATCCTATGTATTTAAGGATGGAAAAGTAAATTATAATAATCTGGAGAAAATTCTTGCAGCAGTAGGAAAAGAGCATCTGGTTCTGGATTTGAGCTGCCGGAAAAAAGATGGCGACTACTATATAGTGACAGACCGCTGGCAGAAATTTACCGAAGAGAAAATCACGCCGGAGTTATTAGATAAATTAAAGGAATATGCGGATGAATTTTTAGTACATGCAGTAGATGTAGAGGGAAAAGCATCCGGCATTGAAGTCCCACTGGCAGAAATGTTAGGAGACTGGGGCAGAATTCCAATTACATATGCCGGAGGAGTCGGCAGTTTTGAAGATTTAAAGCAGTTAAAAGAACATGGAAAAGGCAGGCTTAATGTGACGATAGGCAGTGCATTAGACCTGTTTGGCGGCAGAATGGCATATAAAGAGGTTCTGCAGTATATAAATCAAGTATAAGGAAAAGGAGAGCGGCAGTATGAAGTATACAAAACAGGATATTATCCGTATGGCAGATGAAGAAGATGTGGAATTTATCCGGCTTCAGTTTACGGATATGTTTGGAACCTTAAAAAATGTGGCAATCACACGAAGTCAGTTAGAGAAGGCACTGAATAATCAGTGTATGTTTGACGGCTCATCCATAGAAGGCTTTGTCCGGATTGAGGAGTCCGATATGTATCTCTACCCGGATTTAGATACATTTACTATTTTCCCATGGAGACCACAGCAGGGAAAAGTTGCAAGAATTATCTGTGACGTTTATTGTGCAGACGGAACACCTTTCGAAGGAGATCCAAGATACGTATTGCGGAAAGAGATTGCGCGTGCAGCAAAGATGGGCTATACCTTTGAGGTAGGACCAGAGTGTGAATTTTTCTTATTCCATACCGATGACAATGGTCAGCCCACAACCATTTCCCATGAGAAAGCAGGATACTTTGACTTAGGACCGGTAGACTTAGGTGAAAATGCAAGACGTGATATGGTGCTGACTTTAGAGGATATGGGATTTGAAATCGAGGCATCCCATCATGAAGTAGCACCGGCACAGCATGAAATTGATTTCCGTTATGATGAAGCATTGGCAACAGCCGATAAGATTATGACCTTTAAACTGGCAGTTAAGACCATTGCAAAGCGTCATGGCTTATTTGCAAGCTTTATGCCAAAGCCAAAATATGGAATCAACGGTTCCGGCATGCATATTAATATGTCACTTTCCCAGAATGGAAAAAATATATTTGATGACCCATCCGGTGAACTTGGTTTGAGCAAAGAAGCATATTATTTCATTGGCGGAATAATGAAACATATGAAAGGCATGTCAGCGATTACCAATCCGCTGGTAAATTCCTATAAGAGACTGGTTCCGGGCTATGAAGCACCGATTTACATTGCATGGTCTGCAACGAACCGCAGTCCGCTGATTCGTATTCCGGCATCCAGAGGGGCAGGAACCAGGGTGGAATTAAGAT
>ERZ825525.1469-NODE-1469-length-20057-cov-3.052295_pt1 | contig 20057 bp, 19 predicted proteins | sample MGYA00519930_ERZ825525 | MGnify/ENA primary metagenome ERZ825525 (study PRJEB31778, sample SAMEA3449203) | human gut metagenome | biome: human gut; feature: human-associated habitat; material: faeces | place: United Kingdom | collected 2010/2012 ... | reverse complement strand
TGTACCATAGATGTTACGTGTGTGTGTCCTTCTGTATTTGCAAATCCTGAGAACTGATTTGATGTAGAATATGGATATTCTGAATCTGTCTTTAATGTGATATTCTTTACGAAAGTACCTGCTCCACGTCGTTTCACAACGAGTCCTTCATTCACAAGAAGATCCATCGCCTTCTTAACGGTGATTCGACTTACTCCATAATGATCGCACATCTCTGCCTCAAATGGCAACTGATCATTTGGCTTGTAGACACCGCTTTCTATCTTTTCTTTCATATCATTTGCAATACGTTCGTATTTTGTCAATTTATTGTTCCCTCCATTCAAGTATACCAGAGCATACTTCTGTTTTTATTATACACGATTTATATAAAGAGGGCAAAATAATATTGCAAATAATTAAGCCACTCTTATTGATAAGAATCTTTTGCGATATAACCGTGTTCCTCTGTAACCTTTTTCAGCCACTCGCCAGATTTTTTCACAGTACGTTTCTGTGTTTCTAAATCTAGAGCGATAAATCCATAACGGTTCTTATATGCATTGTTCCATGACCAGCAATCAATTCCTGTCCATGCATGATATCCAAAGCAATTGCTGCCTTCTTCCATCGCTTTTGCTAGTAACTGTAAATGTTCTTCATAGAAATCAATTCGATAATCATCTTCGATCTTACCTTCTTCATTGATATAGCGTTCTTCGCCTTCCACACCCATACCATTTTCAGAGATAAACCATGGAATATTGTTGTAATTTTCTTGTACATTTTTGGCAATGTCATAGATTGCTTTTGGATAGATTTCCCATCCTCTGTATGGATTCACTCGTTTTCCAGGCATATCATATTCTTCATAATACTGCTCTGGAGACCAATAATCACAATCTAGTGGTGTTGTTCTTGTTTTCACACGTTTTGGATGATAATAATTAACTCCTAAGAAATCAATTGTGTTGTTCTTGATGATTTCTAATTCTTCTTCGTTTTGATCCCATAGAACGTCATTTTCTTTCATGATATCGATCATTTCCTGTGGAAATACTCCATGAACAGCTGGTTCAAGAAAACTTCTGTTATAAAATGCATCGACGATCTTTGATGTTTCCTGATCTTCTTTGGAGTCTGTTGCTGGATAAGCTGGTGTAAGATTTAGGATATTTCCAATTTTTGCATCGCAGATCTCATGGCATAATGCGATTGCTTTGGCACTTGCAAGGTTAAGATTATAGATTACCTGCATAGCTTCTTTTCCTTTATTTACATACTTTGGATAGTGGAATCCGCATAGATATCCTGCTTCTGGAATAACCATTGGTTCATTAAATGTCGTCCAGTAATGAACCTGATCTCCGAATAATTCAAATGCTGTCTTAGCAAATTTTGCATAGAGATCTACGACATGTTTGCTTTCCCATCCACCGTATTTTTGGAACAATTCGATAGGCAGATCAAAATGGTGAAGATTTAACACTAAAATGATATCGTTTTTCTTACATTCATCGATCACATCTTGATAAAATTTCACTGCATTTTCGTCTGGTTCTCCAGTTTCTAGATCTTTGATCAGTCTTGACCACTGAATAGAAGTACGGAAAGAGTTCATTCCGATGCTTTTCATCATTTTGATATCTTCTTTATAATGATGGAAGAAATCTGTCGCTACAGTTGGTCCTACTCCATTAAAAAATTCTTCCTTACTTGTTTTATACCAATAATCCATCACATTCTCGTGGGGTTTCTCAAATGTTCCTTCCATCTGAGGTCCACTCATAGCTGCTCCCCACCAGAAATCTTCTGGAAATGTTACTTTCTGACTCATTGTTATGTCCTTCCTTATGACGGATCATGAAGGATCAAGCATGCGGCCCCGATCAGACCACAATCCTCTCCCAATGCCGCCGGTATGATTTTTACATTTTCTTTTAAGGCATCATATACCTTTTCTTTTGTTCTTTTTTCTACTTCTTTGATAAATCCAGGAATTTTTAATGCTACACTTCCGCTTAAGATAAAGATTTCAGGATCTAAGACTCCATATAAAGTTCCTAGGAAATTAGACAGATATTCATACGTATCTTCCATGATCTCTTTGGCAGTTTCATTTCCTGCTTTCGCTGCTTCATAGACTTCTCCTGCATGAGCCGCACTGATGCCTGCATCATTTGCACGTTTTGTGATCGCTGTTCCACTTGCAATGGATTCAATGGATCCTTTTTTTAAATCTCCTTGACTTGGACCATCTCTCCACACAATACTATTGGCAACTTCCTGTCCAAAACCTTTGGCTCCATGATAAATCTTTCCGTTAACACAAAGTCCTGCTCCAACACCTGTAGAAATAGTTAAGAATTGCACAAAATGTTTTCCTGCACCTGCACCTACTAGAGCTTCTGCCAAGGCTGCAAGATTTGCATCATTTTCAAGTGCAACTTTAACACCTGTGATCTCTTCTAAGCGTTTGCTTAATGGGAGGTAATGCCATCCAGGAAGGTTTGGAGGTGTTAAAACAACACCTCCGATCAGATCTAGTGGTCCTGGGCATGAAATCCCAATTCCTTCGATCTCTTTTGCAAATCCTTTGATGATCTCTCCGATCTTTTGCAGTGTAACTTCTGGATCTTTGCTATCTGTAGAAAACTTGATGCGCTCTAAAATCTTATATTCTTCATTGATCAGTGCAACTCTTGTGTTGGTCCCTCCAACATCGATTCCTACTGCATATTTCATAATCTTTGACACTCCTTTATTCTCTTGTGTCTATTTGTTGATCATCTTGCACAGGTCGATAAATTCACCTGCTAATACCTGGAATGTCTCAGCGGACATCATCTGATCTTCTGCATGGATCAGTAACAGACATGTTTCTACAGATTCTCCAGAAGCTTCTTTCTGGATCATTTCCACATGTGCTTTATGACCTTCTGCATACATTTTATTTCCTTCTTCGATCAGTTTCTTTGCTTCTTCATAGTCGCCTTCTTTTGCTTTATGAATCGCATTAATATAACATGATTTTGCTGTTCCTACATTTGAGATGATCTCAAAACAAGCTAATTCTAAACCTTCCATATCTTACTCTCCAATCAGCTCTAATGCATGTGCCAATACTTTTTTCCCGTTCATTGTTCCATAATCTCTCATATCGATTACTTCCACTGGAATTCTTCCATCTGCAAGTTTTTCCATTTCAGATTTCTGATACCCAACCTGTGGTCCAAGTAATAAAACATCTGCTTTATCAATCTCGTTTGCTGCATCTGTCACTGATTTTGCCTGAATTGTAGCTTCGATTCCCTGTTCTTTAGCTGCTGCCTGCATTTTCTGAACTAACATGCTTGTTGACATTCCTGCGTTACATACTAATAAAATATTCTTCATGATTTGCCCTCCTGTGCATGAAATATGCTTTAAAATTTATAATAGTTTCTTAATTCTTAAACTTTTTATGCTTCTTCGTTTGACTGTTCCATCTGTTTTTCCATGATCTTATCATTAATTTTTACAAATGGAAGATATAATAATACTCCAATGGCGATAATGATCAACTGTACAATGACTGCTCTGAAGTCACCGGCTGTTGCAAGGTATGCATTCACTAGTGGTGGTGTTGTCCATGGGATGTAGACCACGCATTTACTCATAAATCCAAGTGCTGTTGCTGCATAAGCGATCGCGATTCCGATAGCTGGTAATGCTACGAATGGGATCATCAGTGCCATGTTATATACAACTGGATATCCAAAAATAACTGGTTCGTTGATATTGAAGATTCCTGGTGCTAATCCTAATTTTGCAATACTCTTGGATGCTTTGTTCTTACTGAATAAGAATGTAACGATCAGTAATACGATCGTACTTCCTGATCCACCGATCATTCCAAATGTAGGTACAAATGCTACGTTCATGATATGTGGAATTGTATGATGATTTGCATAAGCAAGCATGTTTTCGTTGATATTTGCAATTAGTAATGGTTCTAGTAATGTTCCGTAAATAACTGTCTGATGAATGCCAAGTGTAAATAGGAAGTTTCCTAAGCTGTATAAGAAGATAACTCCGAATAAACTTGTATTTACTTTTCTTAATGGTTCCTGAATAAACTTGGAGATCAATGCTACAAGGTTTGTATCAAAACATACAAACAGCACAGTAGAAATGATTCCCCAGAATGCTAATACTAAGATAACTGGAATTAATACATTAAATGAGTTTGCAACTGCTGGTGGAATATTGTCTCCTAATTTAATCTGTAATTTGTCAATATGTGAGATCGTGATAAATAACTCACATGTGATCAGACCAATGATGATTCCTGCGAAAAGTCCTGTTGTTCCGATATTGCTAAATCCTAAGATTCCTGATACCTGAACTCCTTTTTCTGCTCCAACTGGTGTGACTTCTAATACGTTTGGCATCATAACGATCAAACTTGATAGTGCGATGATCGCTGCTGCCAATGGGTTTTCAAATCGTTTACTTTGTGATAACATATAAGCGACGATTGGTGCCACAAGTAATCCTGAGATATTTAATGTACCATTTGTAATGACAGTACCCCAATACTGTGCATTTACTAGTGCATTTCCTTTTAAAATGAACGGTAATACGACGTTGTTGATCAATACTGCCACACCTGCCAGGATATAAAGTGGCATGATCGTTGCGAATGTGTCTCGCAGTGCCTTTAGATGAATCTGCCCTCCAACTCGCATCGCGACATTGGAAAACTTATCAATAAACTTGTTGTTTCCTCCCATATCTAAATCCTCCTTAGTTCATATATAGGATATGTTTTGTGTTGCAAAAGATATATCTTTATTTGAATTTAACATATTATTTCATTTCTGTCAATCAAACATTGCCTTTTCATGATTGTGCTCAATAATTATAATTTTTTTTGGTTAATTTGCACAAAAAAATTTCTACTTTTCTTCCTCGGGGAAAAAGATGTACAAAATATTTTCGTCATCCCCTGCAACTTCAAAACATACACTATTTCCATCTGACCGAATGCTATCATCCGTTATCTCAGAATCTCCAAACATTCCATATTCTCCGTTCCATGTAATTGTTCCATAATCTACAAGCATCTGCCCATTTTTATTTATCAAACAAATCTGATTATCTTCATTCAGCAGGAAAAAGCAGTCTTCTTTATGCCAGCACTCAAAATAACGCTTGTCATATAATGGATTCCCATTGGAATCTTCCAATTTCCATGTATCATTTGTTTGATATAATCTATACTCTCCATTTTTCCCCAATGTATAGTCACTAGAATTCTCACTACTTGAGCTTTCTTCATTCACCTGAATTTGTCCTGCACTTGATAAACTATACTTATTCTGGGACTCCAAATCCCCTAAATCTGTCAAATTGCCATTTTCATCTATCGAATATAATTCATACTGATAACCTTCTGCCCAATAATCAACTGTTACAAAGATAAAACTATTGTCATCTTCTACTGTCATGCCACTTGGAGTAGCCAGCTCATTCCATTCCTGTAATCTTTCTCCCTTCAAATTGTATAATGATACATTGTAATATGCTTCTAAGCCGCTTGACTCATCTTTTGGTTTCAATGCACCACCTATACAAACCAATATCCTGTCATTAGAAATAAGCTCTGTATTTAATACCGTTAAATCTACGGTATCATACATTGCACGGTCAATATCCTCTATCTCAAGAAGATTAATATCACATAGCATATCCCCTTTTATATCATAATATCTAAGCGAAATATCCTGATTCATATAATCTGTAGAATATGTATAATTCAGTTCATAGAAAAAAGGCGAATCGGCACTAATCTCTCCTAAATGAGGTGTAACTCTCTCTACTTTTCCATCCAGAATCTTCTGTCCATTGCTATCTAAAACTTCCTCTTCCCCTTCATATTCACACACAAAATATACTTCATCCTTATCACTTTCCTCCTCTTCTCCCCTGACAAGCTGGATGTTGTCATATTCAACCGGAATAACTTCATTGCCATCTTTGTCAATTACTCCGTATAATAATCCATCATTTTTAGAAACAATAACATATCCTGATGCATAATCTTCCAAATCATATTCCGTTGTTATTTTATAATTTTTCCCTTCTGATATACCCTCTGTTTCCGTTTCTAACTCACTGTCATTTTCTGATTTGCTTATTTCGGTTTCAGTTTTCTTTTGTGGCACATATGTTTTTTCTTCTTTTCCGCAGCCCGAAAAAATCATCCCTGATATTGCCAGTAACATCATAGTTTTTTTAACTATTTCTCTTTTCATTTTCTCTTCCTCTCTCCAAATCTATTCATCACTTTTTCTTAATCATTTATATTTTAAAACATTTTGTTTTAAAAATCAATATAACAAATTGTTTTATGTATATTAAATTCAAGAGAGGTAACTAAATGACAACTACAATTCATCGTTACAAGCATATACGTGATTTACGTGAAGATTCAGATATAACGCAAGAGCAGATGGCTCAAGTTCTTAGCTGTAGTCAAGTAGCGTATTCTTATTACGAATTGGGGAAACGTGATATTCCAACCGATATTCTTATAAAACTTGCGGACTATTATAATGTATCAATAGACTATTTGCTTGATCAAACTAATAATAAACTTCGGAATTTCTAAGCATCACACATATTGACTATGCGATTTTTCTCGCCACTTGCACCTACAGGACCTGCCACCGGCAGTTTCTTACGAATGAATGGCAAGTAAAAAAGGGTACTTGAAAAGCCAAGTACCCTAGTGTATAATCTACTTAGAAAGGTAATCGGATATGCTCCGATTTGCCCTCAGTGAAAACTATTTTTGAAATAGCATCTACTTTTGGACGAGTGGGATGCTATTTCTTTTTATTATTATGATTATCTATGTAAGATAGCGCCGCAAATATTACTAGCAACAAAGTGAGAACTTCCATTGTGTTCATAGGGCATCACCCTCCTTTACCAACTAGAGGGCATCTAATAATCGGAAAACACATCCTGCTTTCTTTTTCAATTATACATTAATATTATACCATGTGAAGAACATATGTTCAATAAGTTTGTTTTTAATTATCTATCTTCATCTTTCCGTACAATCCCTTCTCCATCAAACTCCGGGATAAAGCTCTCCTCTGCCACATCTCCTTCCTGGATGAAGCCATTTTCAATGCCAAGTTCAATCGCATAATCCACCACCGCATCATATTCCGCTTCCGTTACCCGACGGCTTAATTCCGGATACTCCCTGCACTGTGGCAGCGGCGTATACTGATTCATAATGCTGATAAAAATCCGACCGCCATAGGTCTTAAGAAGATAAGATATCACACGCTTGGAATCTTCCACACAGTCCGGCATAACAAGATGGCGCACAATGACGCCTTTTCTCATCAGAAGAGGCTCCCCGGCTTCGCTGCACTCCTGATATTCTGCTGCGTCAAATATCATATTATTCTGCTGTTCCGAAATTTTCTTTTTCTCATCTGCCAGAAATTCTACACTGCTGCCTTCTTTGCCTGCTGCCCGTTCGAAAACAAATTCCGGCTCGCCTACCTGCCGCACCATTTCTGCAATTGCTGCACTGGCACAAGTAAAATAGTCCGCTGCATGGGAATACCTGCTGCTGATTGCGCTGTCAACATATTTTAAATCAGGAAGATAAATATCCACATAACCCTCTAACAGGCGAAGTGTTTCCACCTTTTCATAGGAGCTGGTATTATAAACAACCGGAAGATAAAGTCCCTGCTGCTTTGCCAGCTTCAGTGCTTCAACCACCTGTGGTACAAAATGTCCTGCCGTTACCAGATTGATATTATTTGCACCCTTTTCCTGCAATTCTAGGAAAATTTCTGCCAGCCGCTCTATACTTATTTCAATTCCAGCTTTTCCTGTGGCAATATTGTGATTCTGGCAGAAGATACAGCCTAAATTACAGCCGCTGAAAAATACCGTTCCGGAGCCATTCTGCCCGGAAATACACGGTTCCTCCCACATATGAAGTGCCGCTCTTGCAGCCTTTATAGCTGCTGTCTGACCGCAGACTCCCATTTCACCTTTTTTACGATTTACGCCACATTCTCTTGGGCAGAGCATACAATTTTCCATCTCTTTTGCCTTTCCTTTATTTTTTCTTGCGGTTCTTCCCACTCCCGCCGGATTAGTCTTGCCTTTTCCGATTCTATCATATATAGTTATTCTTGTAGGATATTTTCTTATAGCAAATATAACTTTCTTATATATCCTAACACAAATCTTTGAAATCACAAAGGAGTCTGACTATGAATACATCGATTCAAAACTGCATGGTTGCCCAGTCCGGCGGACCAACCGTTGCAATAAATGCAAGCCTTGCCGGTGTCATTAAAGGTGCTGCCGGCTGCTATGGCACTGTTTACGGTTCCGTAAATGGAATCTTAGGTATTTTAAATGAACATTATCTTAACCTTTCCGAAATTATGGAAGCAGACGATAATGCATTAGAGCGTCTGATTCACACACCGGCAATGTACCTTGGTTCCTGCCGTTTTAAGCTGCCGGATTTTATGGATGATGATTCTTCTTATAACTATATTTTCAAACAGTTTGAAAAGCTGAATATCGGTGCATTCTTCTATATCGGCGGAAATGATTCCATGGATACCGTATTAAAGCTTTCCGAATATGCCGAGCGTATCGGAAGCAATGTACGCATTATTGGTATTCCAAAGACCATCGATAATGACCTGATGGTAACAGACCACACTCCGGGATTTGGCTCTGCAGCCAAATATATTGCATCTTCTTTACTTGAAATCGCACATGATACATTTATCTATGCCGTAAAGAGTGTAACAATCGTAGAAATTATGGGACGCGATGCCGGCTGGCTGACCGCCGCTTCCGCCCTTGCCAGAAACGAATACAGCGATGCACCGCATCTTATTTATCTTCCGGAATGCAATTTTGATAAAGATGAGTTCTTAACGGATGTGCGTGCTCTCTTAGAGGAACACAACAATATTATCATTGCAGTATCTGAAGGAATTCATGATGCAGAAGGCAATTATATCTGTGCCGGAGAAAGCAAGGAAGATACCTTCGGTCACAGCCAGTTAAGCGGTGCCGGTAAAGCGCTGGAATATCTGATTAAAGACAATATCAACGTAAAAGTCCGTTCTGTAGAAGTAAATGTATTACAACGTTGCGCTGCCCACCTTTCTTCTGCCACCGATTTAAATGAAGCAGTTGCTTCCGGTGAACATGCTGTTGCTTTTGCAAAACAGGGCATTACCGCTTCTATGGTAACCATGAACCGTACTTCCAATGCACCATATACCATCGAATACGGTTATGCAGAAATCAAAAATATTGCGAACGAAGCAAAATCCGTTCCAAGAGCATGGATTAACGAGCGTGGAAATGACGTTACCGAAGAAATGGTAGCATATCTTCTCCCACTGATTCAGGGCGAGACTTCCATTTCCTATGAAAATGGGCTGCCAAATTATATGAACGTGTCACACCTGACTAACAAACGTTAGTTACCTGCATATACAAAATCCGCTGTCCCGGTTGAGACATTTTAATCAGTCTTTTCCGATACAGCGGATTTTTATTCCGAAATCATCTCAATGAATTTGCCGACTTCAGCCCATGCCCGCTTGGATTCTGGCATCATAAGCATTGCCATCTGAAATACATGAAACATTCCTTCGTAAATGCTTAAGCGGACTTTTACGCCCTGCTTCTTTGCCTTTTCTGCTACAGATGTGGAATCACTTAAAAGCATCTCGTAAGAACCTACCTGAATCAGCATTGGCGGAAATCCTGTGAAGTCACCAAACAACGGTGAAATATAAGGATTCGTTTCGTCTGCGTCTCCTACATAATCCTTATTATAAATGAGACTGTCTCTTGTATTTCCAAATAAAGGGTCCCGCTCATAATTCGTATCATAGGATTCACCACTGGCAGTCAGATCTGTCCAGGGAGACATAGCAATCAGTCCGCAGGGAAGTGCTTTCCCATGATCCCTTAAGTACATGCAAAGTGCCAATGTCAGTCCACCTCCGGCAGAATCACCTGCCACAATAATCTGTTCCGGCTTAAATCCACAGCTTAGCAGCCATTCATAGGCTTCCACCGTATCTTCCAATGCTGCCGGGAAAGGATGCTCCGGTGCCACGCGGTAATCGATGGTCAGCACACTGATTCCTCTTCCCACCTCGCTGTAAAGTCCGGCAAAGGTGCGGTAGGCATTTCGCATTTTTCCAATATACCCGCCACCATGCAGCTGCAGAACCACTTTATCTTCCCTCGGATTCTGCATGGAGGTTAAAAGTTCCATTTCAAACTGTGGCATCTTAATTTTCTGCATCAGAAAACAGTCCGGGCATTTCCATGCCGGTTCCACCATTTTCTTACGAAGCTCTCCGGTCTTTAATTTTCTTCCTATCAAGTTATCACTTGCAAAACGGGCAATTAGGTCACGGATGACTCTGCCCTGTACACTCGTCTTACTTTCTTCCATAATCACCTTACATGAAATCTTCTCTTTAACTCTAGTCTGGCTCTGCGGTCACCGATAATCAGCGTTCCGAGGAATAAAAATACCGATATTCCAAATGCCAGTTCACTTAAACCCGGATGGGTCACGATGTGAAGTGCTATCAAAAGCAGCGGTATCAGGCTGCATACAATTCCAAACAACTGGAACATCAGATAACTCTGCCAGTTTCTGGAATTGATAATCATGAGCAGAACAATACCTGCATCTAACAGCATAATGCCTGCCGGAAGCACATAATTAACCGACCATCCATGGAATCCCACTATCCAGTCAATCAGAATCACATATAAAATTCCGGATAATGTGGTTGCTATGATTTTCGTCCGATATCCATTATTGCTTAAAATATCCAGCCGGAAAATCAGGAACAGATACCAAAGTCCTGCAATTGCAATCAGGCTCCAGAGTTTTCCCTGATACCAGATATAATTGAGATAGCCTGCTGCCACACTGCCTAATAACACCAGAAAGAATATAATATTTGTCACAAATTTTAATCTTCTGGTGGGAATCCATGCATCCGGATAGGTATTGCGTCCTTCTTCTCCCTCTTCTAATACACTGTGGCACAGCGGACAGATCTGGCTGTCATCTAAGATTTCCACATTACAGTTCTTACATTTACTCATAATACACACCATTACTTTCTATTTCCACATTCAGACCATCCTCTGACAGTTTCCGGAAAAATCCACGCTGCAGGGATGTATCTTTTAAAACAGAACTAAAGGTAAATGCCAGCGTATCCTGATAGGAACAAATCGTTCCCTTGATATTCTGTCCCTTTGACATGGCAAGGAATGCATAAAACATCTTGATATATGGCTGGTAATCCTCTTCCACTTTCACATTTCCAATGTTGGTTACGGTTGATGTATTTGCCAGTGCTGCCGATGTATACACATAACGCATGGCAATATTTTTCAAAAACAGCGGTACTGCTCTTGCAACCAATAATTTTTCATTGGAAACATTATAGGAAAACAGTTCCTCTAAATGCTCTTTATTAATCTGTTGATGAAGACTCTCTGTAGTAATCTTCAATACTTCTTCAAACGTATAGGAATCCTCCACCGGTTCAAACTCTGCAGATACTACCGTAAAAAAGTTCTTGGTGGTAATGGAATTAAAATATGGTCTTAAATTCACCGGAACCGCTACACGAATCGGACGTTTATCCGGCATGCCATGCAGATATTCCCGATATACGCTGTAAGCAAATGCCGCAACCAGATACTCATTGATGCTGACACCATATTTATGACATACCTCTTTCAATGCCGGAATCTTTACAAATCCATGAATCACTCCAAATTCATCGGTCCGTAATTTTTCCCCTTTGATAAGATATGCTTTCTTTGTCTTATATCCCTTGGCATAGCTGTGCTTGTAATTTTTAAGGAAGCTGTCCTCACGGTTCATGGATGTATCGCTGCTTAACTTATCTCCCAGCTTCTCCTTCAGTTCCGGATGCACCAGTCTTAAATACTGATAGGTCAGCTCCTTTAAGAAATTGATTCCGCCCATGCCATCTGTCAGTACATGAAAAACCTCAAGGTTAATCCGGCATTTATAATAAGTTACCCGGAAAAGATAGCTGTGGTTCTTATTCTGTCTGATAAAACGGCATGGAAAATGTCTTTCTTCCTGTACTCTTGGAGCACTCTTGCCATTTTCTTCAAAATAATACCAGAAAATCCCCTGACGCAGTCTTAAGTTAAAGCCCGGAAATTTTGGAAGTACGATATCCAGTGCCTGCTGCAGATACTCCGGCTGCACCTCTTCCTTTAAGGTAACTGCAATCCGGTACACATTGCTCATTGCTTCTCCTGCAATGACCGGAAAAAGATGTGCCGTATTATCCAGCCGGTCCCATTTGATATCGGTATGACGACGCTTATTATCTTCTGCTTTCCGCTGCTGCTTCTCCTGCTTTTCTAGTTCCTTTGAAGCGGCTTTTTCGTGCCGGCTCTGCTCTTTGACCGCCTGCTTCTCCTGCTTGCTTTCTGCTTTGGCAGCGGCTTTCTCCTGCTTTATCTTCTCTTTATTTTGTTGTCTTAGCTTTTTTTCTTCTTTACTCATAACGAATATTATAAAATAATACGCATAAAAATACAACCGGCGTTTCTAAGCTGTCGGCATTTTTCGTCTCGGCAGGCAGACCTTAAATGTTGTCCAGCCGTTTTCACTCATTACACGAATGGTTCCTCCATGCAGATCCACCAGTTCTTTTGCGATGGCAAGTCCCAGACCCGCTCCTCCGCTGTTGGTCTGTCTCGCTTCATCCCGCCGATAGAATTTGTCAAAAATACGCTGCTGTTCTTCCGGTGATATGGTCTGCCCCTGATTACTGAACAGGATAACGGTTCCCGGTGGCTCCTCCCATGCGGAAATGACAATGGTACTGTCCGGGTTGCTGTAGGCAATGGCATTTTTTAATATGTTATTGAAAATCCGCGCCAGCTTATCTGCATCCCCATATACTTTGCAGTTTTCATCAGCCCGTATTTCCACTTTCTTATGTTCCGGTGCAAGAAGCGGGTACACTTCATCCGACAGCTGCATCAGCATATAATAAAGGTCTATCTCTGTCGTTGCCAGTTCAATATCCTGCCGGTTAAAGCGGGTAATGTCAAAAAATTCATTCACCAGAACTTCCAGCCTCAGTGCTTTGTCCAGGGTGACATGGATAAATTTATCCTGCTGCTCTTTTGAAATATCCGGCATCTCCTCTAATAATTTCAGATACCCAATCACAGAGGTAAGCGGTGTCCGGATATCGTGGGCAAGATACAATACCAGCTCATCCTTCTTCTTCTCTGCCATCTGAATATCATAAAGCTGCTGGTTTAAAGTTGCATTCACGCTGTTCAACTTTTCTTCCATGGCAGCCATTTCCTTCGACATGCGGATTTGTCTGCCATCATGATGCACCAATGCATTGATTCCGTTATCAATCTCCTGAAAATATTTTGTAAATGAATTTAAAAAGAAATAAAACATCAGACAGAATACCAGTGCAATCGCCCCAAAGAAAATCAGTTCAAAATGATTTCCGATATTATTCCAATAGAAAGCTCTCGCATCTTCATACGTCATGCTGGTAAAATCATAAAGAAACCTTACAATTCCATCCGCAAATCTGCCCTGCAGCACATACTGGTAGAGAAACCAGATGCCAAAGAAAGCTCCTGCCATCAGTAATACAATCCGGGAAAATATTTTTCGTCTTACCGGTGCAAAATCCAGTTTTTTCTTATTATTGTCATCCTTCAATCTTATATCCCACTCCCCACACTGTCTTAATGTATTTTGGACGTTCACCGGTATCCTTAAGTTTCTCCCGCAGATGCCGGATGTGAACGGTTATGGTATTGTTGCTTTTGCTATAATATTCGTCTTTCCAGATAATATGAAACAGCTCTTCCGCACTGAGTACCCTGCCTTTTGCTTCACACAACGCCTGCAAAATCGTAAATTCTGTCGGTGTAAGTGAAATCTCATCTCCATCCAGATAGCATTCATGTGCACATTTCTTTAACAAAATTCCACGGCATATAATAGTATCATCCGATTCCGTTCCTGCATGATTTGATGCATAAATTCCATCTGCCGCATCATATGAGCCATTTGCAGATGTATTTTCTATTATATTACCGTCGAAAGACATATTCTCTGCCGGCTGGTCCGTCCTTGCTCCATAGCGCTCATAACGGCGTAACTGTGCCTTCACTCTTGCAACCAGTTCCAGCGGAAGAAACGGTTTTGTCACATAATCATCTGCTCCTATGGTAAGTCCGGTTACTTTATCCACTTCGGAATCTTTTGCAGTTAACATAATAACCGGATAATTCTCTTTTTTTCGAATCCGGCGGCACAGCTCCAGTCCACTAATCCCCGGCAGCATAATATCCAAAATTGCAAGGTCAATTTTCTCATGCTCTATTGCATCTATTGCTGTATCTCCATCGTAACACTTGATTACGTCAAACTTCTCACTTACCAGATATATCTCTACTAAGTCTGCAATCTCCTTCTCATCATCCACCACAAGAATACGGTTTTTCATAAAAATCCCTCCTGCCTGTCTGCTATTCCAAACACATTATAGCATACAGCCAAAGGAGGGATTCCTTATTATTTATTAAGATTTACTGAACTTTGCCAACATGGCGGTGAGGATGAATCCGCCATAAACCCGGTGCAAAAATCACTAACATCGGGAATAATTCCAATCGTCCAACCAGCATGTCAAACATCAATACCAGCTTGGATAAAACACTGAACCCACCAAAGTTACCGGTCGGTCCTACCCTGTTAAGTCCCGGTCCGACATTATTAAAGGTTGCCATAACTGCTGTAAAGTTCGTTGTCATATCAAAATTATCAAGACTGATTAACAACACTGATACGATAAGAATAACAACATAGCCTGCCAGATAGCATAACACAGTCTTTACCACATTATCCGGTATTCGTCTTCCGTCCATATGTACCTTCTGCACACTTCTTGGATGGGTCACAGACATAATTTCATTGCGGACAGATTTTACCATAATAATGAGACGGGAAACCTTAATTCCACCGCCGGTACTTCCGGCACAGGCTCCGACAAACATTAAAAGCACCAGAATCATTCTTGAAAATTCCGGCCAGAGATTAAAATCTGCCGTGGCAAATCCTGTAGTACTGATAACAGATGCCACCTGAAAGATTGCCTGCTGGAATGCTTTTCCAAAAGAAGCAAAGCTGGCTCTGATATTAAATGCAATAAGCAGTGCCGAACCGAATACTATCAAAAGATAGTAACGCATTTCCTCACACATCAGTGCTTCCTTCGGCCGCTTAATCAAAAACATATAATATACAGTAAAATTAATGGAACAGATAATCATAAATACCGTAATGATAATCTGCACCGCTGTACTATAAGATGCTATACTACTGTTCAATAGTCCAAATCCACCGGTTCCCACGGTACCAAAGGTCAATGTCATGGAATCAAAGAGTGGCATTCCTGCTATTAGCAGTGCAATAATCTCAATCACCGTAAAGACTACATAGATTCCATAGAGAATCATTGCAGTAGTCTTTACCTTTGGAACCAGTTTTCCAACAGATGGTCCCGGGCTTTCTGCACGCATCAGATGCATACTGGAGCTGTCGGAAAGGGGCATGACTGCCATAATAAATACCAGCACACCCATACCACCAATCCAGTGGGTAAAGCAACGCCAGAAAGCTGTTCCACGGGAAAGTGTCTCTACATCACTTAAGATACTTGAACCTGTTGTCGTAAAGCCGGAAATTGTCTCAAATAACGCATCAATATAAGATGGAAATTCTCCGGTTAAATACATGGGCAATGCGCCAATCAGACTGAGGATTATCCAGCTTAATGCAACTGCTGCAAATCCTTCTTTTGAATAAAATACACTGCTCTTCGGTTTTCTTCTTCTGCCCCAAAACCCAATCAGCATACAGGCAAGTCCGATAATCAGATATAAAAAGCCTTCCTTTTCCTGATAAATACCTGCTGTTGCTGCCGGAAGCAGAAGAAAGATTCCCACGAAGCATATAACACTGCTTAATATGTATCGAATCATGGAATAATTCATGACAAGCCCCCTACCTTAATGCATCCCGGATATCATGTAACCCTGTCGTCGTGGTAACAAGAATTACCGTATCTCCCACTTCAATTACACTCTGTCCTTTTGGAATGGTCACTTTTCCTTTATGGGTGATACATCCAATCAGCATCTTAGGTTTCAAGCGAAGATCCTGCAATGGAATTCCAACCACCGGAGAACCCTCTTTAATTAAAAATTCCAGTGCTTCTACCCGGTTATCATTCAGCCGGTACAATGTCTCAATATTGCTTCCCATGGAGTTTTTCATAGCACGTACATACTTGATAATACTCTCGGAAGTAATAAATTTCGGATAAATAATACTTCCTACATCTAACTGGTCAATAATATCATCATAAGAAATACGATGAACTTTAGTAATCAGTTTTGCAGAAGATAAACTCTTTGCAAACAATGCCAGCATGATATTCTCTTCATCAAAATTAGTGGTTGCCACAAAGGCTTCTGTCTCTAACAATCCCTCTTCGATTAAAAGGTCTTTATCTGTTGCATCACCACAGATAATCATCGCCTTTGGAACCATTTCATTTAATTCTTCGCAGCGTTCTTCGTCACGCTCTACAATTTTGACACGGATACCCATTTCCAAAAGCTGCTTTGCAAGATAAACAGAAGTTCTTCCGCCACCAACAATCAGTGCATCTCTCGCAGAAGAAGTAGGCACACCCAGTTTCTTAAAGAATTCAATGGTTTTAGCCGGTGTCCCTACAATAGAAATCTCATCCCTGGCTTTCAACTCAAAATTACCATCCGGAATATATACTTCATCTCCACGCTCAACCACTGCTATCAGTACGTCACAATGCAGTCTGCTTCCCATATCCTTAAGCTGCATATTACAAAGAGGGTTGTCCTCCTCAATCCGGTAGTTGACTAATTCCACCCGGCTCTTGGCAAATGAATCCACTTTGAGCGCGGAAGGGAATTTCAGCAGTCTCGCCATTTCGCGTGCTGCTGCAAGCTGTGGATTGATAATCATGGACAACCCTAATTCCTCTTTAATAAAACCTATTTCTCTACTGTATACAGGATTACTGACTCTTGCAATCGTATGGCAGCCTCCTGCTTTTTTTGCGATCAGACAGCATAAAAGATTCAGTTCATCTGAACCTGTCACTGCAATCATAAGGTCTGCATCTGCAATCCCTGCATCTGTCTGTGCATTAAAACTTGCACCATTTCCAATAATTCCCATTACATCACAGACATTGGTCACTGCCTCTACAGCCTGCTGTCTGCAATCAATTACTGTAATATCATGTTTTTCTTTACTAAGCTGTTCTGCAAGTGTTGCACCTACATTACCACAGCCCACTATAATTATCTTCATAGCTTCTCCTATGCTTGTTCTCATACATATTGATTGGTCGTTGAAGCAAATACCTATGACGAATTATAGCAGACTTTATAAATAATGCAATCCCGGTTTTACCTAATCCTAATTCTGGGCAAATCTTGCCAGGAACTGCTTTGTTCTCTCTTCTTTCGGATGCTCGATTACTTCCTTCGGGTCACCCTGTTCAATAATATAACCGCCATCCATAAAAATGACACGGTCAGCCACATCTCTGGCAAATGCCATCTCATGAGTTACAATTACCATGGTCATATGCTCACTTGCCAGCTGACGGATTACTTTTAAGATTTCTCCGGTAAGCTCCGGATCTAATGCGGAGGTTGGCTCATCGAAGAATAAAATCTGTGGATGAAGTGCTAACGCTCTTGCAATGGCAACTCTCTGCTGCTGTCCACCAGAAAGCTGGCATGAATAGCAGTCTGCCTTATCGGATAACCCCATTTTTTCAAGAAGCTCCATTGCTTCTTTCTTTACTTCTTCTTTATTCCGCTTCTGCACATGTACTGGTGCATCCATCAGATTCTTTAACACGGAATAATGTGGAAACAGATTAAAGTTCTGAAATACCAGTCCGAAATATCCCTGAATCTTTTTTAATTCTGCGTTTCCCACATACTGGGATTTTCCATCCGCACCGGTTGACACCGCATGCTCACCGAGATAAACCAGTTCTCCTTCATCCATAGTCTCAAGAAGTGTGGCACAACGCAGCAGTGTTGATTTACCGGAACCGGAAGGACCGATAATTGCTACAACCTCACCCTGTTCCACGGAGAGTGAAATATCATGAAGTACATCTACAGCCCCAAAGCTTTTCTTTACATTCTTTATCTCTAACAGCTTCATTCTTTTCCTCTCCTTACTTATAATAACTCAGTTTCTTTTCAATTCGTTCCATGATAAATGCCACTACAAAGTTAAAGATGTAGTAGAAAAGTCCTGCTACAAACAATGGCATGATACTGCTGACACGGGCTGCAATCTGTTTTGCAATGGTAAACATTTCTGCATAAGCCAGTACAAATGCCATGGAAGTATCTTTTACCAGTGTAATAACTTCATTGGTTACCGGCGGCACCACGCGTTTTACCATCTGCGGGAAAATGATTTTACAGAAGGTCTGTGCCTTAGAGTATCCTAATACTTTGGCTGCTTCATACTGTCCTACCGGGATTCCTTCGATTCCTGCACGATAAATCTCTGCGAAATATGCCGCATAATTAATGGAGAAACCAATGATTGTTGCATAAAAGCTATACTCTTTGGAGATTCGGATTCCAAATAGGTAATATGGTCCGAAATACACCACCAGAAGCTGAAGCATCAGCGGAGTTCCACGCATAATGGATATGTATAATTTTACAAGCCACTGCACCGGCTTAATCCGTGACTTTCTTCCAAATGCCACTAAAAGTCCTAACGGTAGTGAAAATACCAATGTTAATACAAATATAGAAAGTGATGCCAGCATACCGGAACCCAGCTGCTGTGCTACAGCAATAAATGACATATCTATTCTCCTAAGCAAACCATTTCTGGTAAATTATAATCTGTGTAGTTATTTACGATAGTAGTAAATGTTCCATCTTTTACCATCTCATCCAAGGTCTTCTGAACCTGGTCTTTTAACTCTGTATTACCTTTTTTAAATCCGATTGCATACTGCTCGCTGGATACCTGTTCATCCAACATACGGAAAGCATCTCCTCTGGATGACATCTGGTATTTTGCTACTCCGATATCCAATACTACTGCATCTACAGCACCGGACTCCAAGTTCATAAATGCAGTATTGTAATCAGCTACCTGCTGAAGTTCAGCAAAAGATGCAGTCAGCTCTTTATTTTCATCGGTTGCATCATCTCCCTGTAATGCTGCAAGTCCTGAAGAATCAGCCTGAACGTCTACTACTTTTCCTGCCAGATCTGATAATTTATTAATATCTGAATCTTCTGCAACAACTACAACAATACTGTTGTCTACATATGGATCAGAGAATGTATAATCATCTTCTCTTCCGTTCATGGTAAATCCGTTCCAGATACAGTCAATAGATCCGGAATTCAGTTCCATATCCTTGGAATCCCAGTTGATCGGCTTCTTGACAAGCTCCCAGCCAAGATTATCACATACTTCCTGAGCCAGGTCAAGGTCAAATCCCACATATTCTCCATTATCATCCATATATCCGTAAGGCGGATACTCCGCATCAAATCCGACGATCAGCTGTGTACGGTCTGCTTCCGTTCCCTCTGTATCCACACCGGCATCTGCCGCACTGCCATCCGCTGTCTTACCGTCTGCTGTGGCTGTTTTACTGCTTCCGCATCCGACTGCCGCTACACAGGTCAATGCCAGAAAAAGTGCCAGAAATCTCATTCTTTTTTTCATAGTAGTATCCTCCGCGATTTATGTATTTTTCGAAATTATCACTTTACCATACTACCATGATGAAACAACAATGTAAACATTTTAAATTACTTTTTTCTGAAGCCATTTA
>ERZ825525.1465-NODE-1465-length-20106-cov-12.700663_pt1 | contig 20106 bp, 20 predicted proteins | sample MGYA00519930_ERZ825525 | MGnify/ENA primary metagenome ERZ825525 (study PRJEB31778, sample SAMEA3449203) | human gut metagenome | biome: human gut; feature: human-associated habitat; material: faeces | place: United Kingdom | collected 2010/2012 ... | reverse complement strand
AGTATACAGGCAAATCCACGAACCTACAATGTGGAGGTCATTACATATTGTCTATAAGGATGATTTCCGGCCGGAGGATTTTTACATTGTGGGAAGCAACCGGATCCTTCTGAACTATATCACGAGCGTTCTCCCGGAACTGGATGTGTATGGAATCCGTCAGTTGACGATGGAGCAGCTGTTCGTCCGGCTTTTATATGAAGACTGGGACGATGCACGCTACTCGTATCACAGTATGGAGAGAGACGATCCGGAAAACAGCGTCAAGTGTGATACGGAGTGGTTTCTCGATTTGAAAGCATACTGTGAAGAATATGAAAAAGAGAGCGTGCCGGCGGAGGACATTTATCTGGAAAAGACGGGAAAGCTTCTGATCGGTGCGGATGAGATCCGCCGCTATCTAAAGGAGCATCCGGCGGATTCCATGGAGAGCAAAATGCTGATGCTGGGGGAGATTGTCCACTCCAGATATGAGAATGAGATCTTAGGAAGAGACATCACGTTTCCGGCAGAAGAGAAAAAGCGGCTCGACCGGAAATATACGATGTATTTTGGAAAGGGAAAATGGGAGGGATCGGTCTATGCGTTCTATCAGGATTTCCTGGCGGCGCAGGCAGCCCGTGGCAGGGAAGTAACCCCGCCGGGGAACTCCTTTGACGTCTATGATCTGGCGGCGCTGGCCTATATCTACAAGCGGATCAAGGAGACAGACCCGGTCAGGGAGGCAAGCCATGTGGTGATCGATGAGGCGCAGGACTTCGGGATGATGGCATACCGGTGTATGGATGCGTGCCTGTCGGGCTGCACCTACACGATCATGGGCGATACCTCGCAGAATATCCATTTTCGGTACGGCTTGAATGACTGGGATGAACTGCGCAGACTCATCCTGACCGGCGACTATGACGCCTTTGGGCTTCTGCGGAAAAGCTACCGCAACACGGTGGAGATCTCTACATATGCGAACGAGATTCTGCGCCACGGGGATTTTTCCATCTATCCGGTGGAACCGATCATCCGCCATGGCGCCGGGGTCTGTGTGGAACCGGTGCAGGGAGAGCGAGCGCTGCTTAACCGGGCGGCGGAGACGATACAGGGCTGGCAGAGAAAAGGATACGAGACCATCGCGGTGATCTGTCGGGATGAAGAGGAGGCAGAGCGGGTTGCGGCCCGGCTGGCAGAGGACGTTCCGGTAAAGAACGGCGCAAAAGGAGAGACGGAGGAGTTCGGGGACGGCGTCATGGTGCTTCCGGTATCCTACACGAAAGGGCTGGAGTTTGACGCGGTACTTCTGTTTGACCCGTCGGAGAAAAAATATCCGTCGGACAACGGTCATGTAAAGCTGTTGTATGTTGCGGCAACGCGCGCGCTGCATGAGCTGACGATTCTCCATCGGGGGGAGTTGTCCGGAATTCTTGCGGGCAGGGCGCCGCAGGATAAGCATATAAAGGAATTTGCGGCGGAACCGCTCACAAAAGCCAGGGAGTATGAGAAGCCTGTCCGGACAAAAAAGGAACAGATGCAGCAGCGCAGGGTGGAAGGCGCCATGGATATGGCGGAGCGGGAATATTTCGGCCCCAGACGCATTGCGGCAAAAGCGCCTGCGGCGGAGGAGAAACCGGTCATAAGACCGGCGGCATCCCCGGCGGTCCGTCCGCAGACAGAGACAGTGCGCGGGCAGCAGGCAAAGACAGTGCACCGTCCGCAGACCGGGGCAATGCACCGTCCACAGGCAGAGACAGTGCGCGGGCAGCAGGATATGGCGACGTCTCCGGCGCCGGCAGGGAAGCGTCCGGGACCGGAGGGAACCAACCCGTCCCCGTATGCATTCGGGACGATCCCGGAGAATACCAGTCTGCGCGTCCGGGGGCACGCAAAGGGAAATCATGCGGTCCGGTGGGTAAAAAAGAGCAGATCCTATGTAGAGATGGCGAGCATGTACGGGCTGATGCGGATTACGCCGGTCGCTCCGGACATCATCCGGGTCAGCTTTGTAAAAGGAGTGACGGAAAAAATTGCAGCTACGGGCTGGATGGCCAAAGCGGAGGAAGCGTTTTCATGGAGCGCCAGGGAATCCAAAAGCGTTGTTGAGATTGCCGCGGGTGAGATTACGGTGCGGGTAGATAAACGGAGCGGAGCGGTCTCTTTCTGGAACAGGGAGAATCAGCTTCTGCTTGCGGAAAATGCCGCGGAGCCGAGAGTGATCGGCGAGGAGGGAAGCTGGGTATTTTTCGACTGGGACAAGAAAGAGCGCATCAAGGCAAAGGGCATGCTCGATACGGATTTTCTGGATGTGACATTAAATGCGCGTTATATATCCTTCGGAGGGAAAAAGCATAGAATGCCGCTTGTGCTGTCGAACCGCGGCTATGGCATCGCTGCGGCGGCAAAAAATACGGTGCTGCTCTGCGATATTAAGACGTACGGGCAATATCTCTACGCGGAAGGCGAGAGACAGCTCGACTACTATTTTATCTGCGGGGAGAAGCCGGAGAATGTCATCACACGTTATAAAGGGTTATAAAGGGCGCCGGAAAGGAGCAGAGTACATGACAATTAAAGAAATCAGTGAAAAATATCGTATTACCGTGGATATGCTGCGTCCCCGCGTCCGGCGATTTGTGTCGCAATAAGACGAGCGGTTTTTGTTGTACGGAAGAATCGATACACCTATAATATAAGTTAAGGAATTACAATATAGGAGGGTGTATGGAAAAGGTACGTTATATGATTTCCGATGCGGCAAATATCGTCCACGTCGAATCACATGTGTTACGTTACTGGGAAGATGAACTGGAACTGAATATCCCGCGCAATGAGATGGGACACCGGTATTATACGAAGGAAAACATTGCGGAATTTCAGAGAATCAAGGAACTAAAGGAGCAGGGCTATCAGTTGAAGGCGATACGCATGATTGTACATAACGGACCGATCGAGGGGCTGACGGCAGAAGCACCGATTCCTGTGGGACAGGCACCGCTTTCTGCGGGAGCGGCGGCTGCGATCCCGCAGCCGGTACAACCGGTCGCGGCACAGCCGGCAGCAGTGGCACAGCCGGTGCAGCAATCTGTGCAGCCGGTACAACCGGTCGCGGCGCAGCCGGCAGCAGTGGCACAGCCGGTGCAGCCCGCTGCACCCCAGCAGCTTCCGGTAAAAACGACCGCCGAGAGCCCGCAGAGTATTCTAAACAATACGGATAAGATGGCACAGTTCACAGAACTGATGACCGAGATAGTGGGAAAAGCGCTTGCCGCCAACAATGAAGAACTGGGGCAGAGCATCAGCGAGGAGGTAGGAAAACAGGTGATCAAGGAGATGAATTACCTCATGCGGGAGCGGGAAGAGGCAGAGGAGGATCGCTTCCGCAGGCTGGATGCTGCGATCCGTGGAAATATCCGCAAAAAGGACGAACAGAAAGAAAAGAAACTCTGGAAAAAGAAAAAGCCGTCACAAGCGTGACGGCTTTTTGCTATGTACGAAAGATTAACCCTCGCTGATAGCTCCTGTAGGACAAACTCCTGCACATGTTCCGCAGCTAACGCAGGAACCTGCATCGATTACGAACTGGCTGTCTCCCTGAGAAATAGCTCCTACTGGACATTCTGGCTCGCATGTTCCACAGCTTACACAAGAATCAGAAATAACGTATGCCATTTTAAATTCCCTCCTTAATTTGTAATCAAAACCCGGCTACCCTTATAGATAACCTTTAAGACATTCTAATACAAAAGTACACGGCTTTCAAGTCAAAAAAGCCGTGTACTTAAATTAGCACATAATGCTGTTACGAAATATATTCCATGCTGGAGCTTCTGCTAGAATGTTGAAAAATGATACAGTGTCTTGGAGCGGAACGGCTCATCCGGTGTCAGCACGATGCTCGGGAAATTGTCGTGGTTGATTGCGTCCGGAAAATGCTGTGTCTCAAGACACACGCTCGTATGGCAGGCATATTGCGTACCGTTCTTGCCGGTGACCTCGATCGGCTGGTTTGCCACATACAGCTGCATACCCGGCTGATCGGTAAAGCATGTCATGCGGATACCGCTCTCCTTTGACTGGAGAACCGCTGCCTCACGGAATCCGGTGCCATTGATGACGAAATTGTGATCGTAGGTGCCGAACTTGTGATACTGCTCGTAGTCGGAATCCATCAGTTTTCCGATGGTGTGCATGGAGCGGAAATCAAACGGCGTTCCCTCTACCGGAAGGAATCTGCCGGTCGGTGCCTGTGAGTCATCGAGCTCTGTGATCTGATCGGCGTCAATGAAAAGCTCGTGGGATAAAACCTCACTGGAGCCTTCACCGTTCAGATTGAAATAGCCGTGGCTGGTGACGTTTAACAGCGTATCCGCATCCGTGGAAGCTTCGTAGAGAAGGGACAGCTCATTGTCCTCCGACCAGCCGTAGGTTACGGAAAGTGTGAGATTGCCCGGATAACCTTCCTCGCCGTCGTAGGAATTCATGGTTAAAATGAGTTTGTCATCCTTGATCTTTGCGTCCCAGGGCTTGGAAGCGTAGCCGATCAGTCCGCCGTGCAGATGGTTGGAGCCGTTGTTGATGGCAAGCTGGTATTCCTTGCCATCCAGACAGAAATGACCGTCCTTGATACGATTGGCAACACGGCCGACAACTGCGCCGAGGCTGGCGTTGTCGCGCGCGTAATCTTCCATGGAATCGAAACCGAGGCAGACGTCCGTCATTTTTCCGTCGCGGTCCGGAACCACGATCTTTACGAGACGGCAGCCGAAATTGATGACTTCCACATAAGCGCCGTTTGCGTTCTCCATATGGTATATATAAATATTTTCTCCTGTGTTTAATGTGCCAAAATCTGACTTTGTAATCTTCATAGGAAACTCCTTTCCATTATATCAGGACAAACCTAACGCAGATAATTATGCCACATTTGCAAAAACATGGCAAGTGAATTGCCCTATTTTCGGAAGAATGCCCATAGCGGGCGAAATGTCAAACTTGCCTAAATCGTGAAATTATGCAATAATGTTCACGAAAGCGAAGCGGTCATGCACGCACTGTAAAGCAGGTCAGGAGACAGTGCATATGACGGCCGCAAAGGCACAACAATTGAGAGGCGAATAATATGCAGACAAAGGTTGTTAAGATAGATTCTGCGAATATAGACGATGCAGCCATGAAAGAGGCGTGTGATCTGATCCGCGCGGGAGAGCTGGTGGCATTTCCGACGGAGACGGTATACGGACTGGGGGCGGATGCGCTGCACCCGGAGGCATCGAAAAAGATTTATGCGGCGAAGGGAAGACCTTCGGACAATCCGCTGATTGTACATATTTCAAAGTTTGAAGATCTGGTATCGATCGCGAGGGAGGTACCGCCGCAGGCGAAGAAGCTTGCGGACGCGTTCTGGCCGGGACCGCTTACCATGATCGTATGGAAAAATGACAGAGTTCCTTATGAGACCACGGGCGGGATGGATACCGTGGCAATCCGTATGCCGAAGCATCCGGTAGCGCTCCGGCTGATCGAGGGGAGCGGATGCCTGATTGCAGCGCCAAGCGCTAACACATCCGGCAAGCCGAGCCCTACCGAGGCATCCCATGTGGCGCTTGACATGGATGGCAGAATCCCGATGATTCTGGACGGAGGTCCGGTCGGCATCGGGATCGAGTCGACGATCGTTGATCTGAGTGAGGAGACACCGATGATTCTGCGCCCGGGATATATCACACAGGAGATGCTGCAGGAGGTTCTCGGCGAGGAAGTCCGCATGGATCCGGGAATTATTGCGTCGGATTCCACCAGAAAGCCGAAAGCGCCCGGCATGAAGTACAAGCATTATGCGCCCAAGGCGGATCTTGTGCTGGTGGAGGGCGAGACGGACAAGGTCGTTGCCAGAATCAATGAGCTGGTCAGAGAAAAGCAGCAGCTCGGACAGAAAGTCGGAGTGATCGCTACGGATGAGACGTTTTTACGCTATGAGGCGGATCACGTTGTCAGCATTGGCGCCAGGGAAGATGAGGATGCCATTGCCAGACACTTGTACAAGATCCTGCGTGAGTTTGATGACTGGAATGTGGATGCGATCTACTCGGAGAGTTTTGCCACACCGCGCATCGGTCAGGCAATTATGAACCGACTGCTGAAGGCGGCGGGGCATCAGGTGATTCCGGTATAGCTACATCAGGGAGAGGGCAGACATTTCTATGAGACAATATAATCGAATCATATTTGTTGCAGAAAGCGGCACCTGCAGAGCACCTATGGCTGCAGGAATTCTGCAGGAATGCAATTTAAAACATCCGGTGGAAATACTTGCCAGGGGACTGGTGGTTTTATTTCCGGAACCATTGAATCAGAAGGCGGAAACTGTTATGATAAGCAATGGTATCAATATGGATGGATTCATGTCCACCCAGTTGACGGAGGAGGATTTTTCGGAGGATGCGCTCGTTTTAGTCATGGAACACAGCCAGAGAGAGAAGATTCTGGAAAAGTACGGGCACGCCGATCCGGAGAATGTCTATGTTCTTACGGAACTGGTAGGAGACGAACTTGAGATCATCGATCCCTACGGGGGGACGCTTCAGGCATACGGACTCTGTTATGAGACGATGCGCAAGACGATCTTAAAGCTTGTGAACCTATTGAATGAAAGTGAAGATAACGGCACAGATTAGGCTCTGTGTATCAGAAAGGGAAGGTACAAAAAATGTCAAAAGTAGTAGTTATGGATCACCCGCTGATTCAGCACAAGATTGGAATTATCCGCAGGGAGGAGACCGGTTCTAAGGATTTCCGTACACTGGTCAGCGAGATTGCAATGCTGATGTGCTACGAGGCAACCAGAGACTTAAAGCTTACGGATGTGGAGATTAACACACCGATCTGCAAGACCACGGTCAAAGAATTAAAGGGCAAAAAGCTTGCCGTTGTCCCGATCTTACGTGCCGGACTCGGCATGGTGGACGGTATGCTCAACATGATCCCGGCGGCAAAGGTCGGACATATCGGATTATACCGTGATCCTGAGACATTAGAGCCGGTAGAATATTACTGCAAGCTTCCGGCAGACTGCGCAAACAGAGAGGTGTTTGTGGTAGACCCGATGCTTGCGACAGGAGGATCTTCGGTTGCGGCGATTCAGATGTTAAAGGATAAAGGCGTAAAAAGTATCCGCCTGATGTGCATTATCGCAGCACCGGAAGGTGTGAAAAAGATGCAGGAGGCACATCCGGATGTGGATATCTACATCGGCGCGCTCGACGATCATCTGAACGAGCACGGCTACATTGTACCGGGACTCGGAGATGCGGGAGACCGTATTTTCGGCACGAAATAGAATCTGTTTGATGCGGCGGACGCAGGTGGGAGTGATAGGAACATGAGCGGAAAACGTACAGATTATATCAGCTGGGATGAATACTTTATGGGCGTTGCGACCTTGTCGGGGATGCGCTCCAAAGATCCGAATACACAGGTGGGAGCCTGCATTGTCAGTGAGGAGCACAAGATTCTTTCCATGGGATACAACGGCTTTCCGACGGGCTGTTCGGATGACGACTTCCCGTGGGCGCGCGAGGGCGAACCGCTGGAGAACAAGTATTTTTACACGACGCACAGCGAACTGAACGCGATTTTAAATTACCGCGGGGGGAGCCTTGAGGGCGCGACCATGTATGTCACGCTGTTTCCGTGCAACGAATGTGCCAAGGCAATCATCCAGGCAGGCATCAAGCGGCTGGTTTACGACAGCGACAAGTATAACGGGACGCCGTCAACCATTGCGTCGCGGAAGATGCTCTCTGCCGCAGGGGTGGATATACAGAAATACGAACATACCGGCAGGATCGTCACGATCCAGCTGTAGAAAAAGGACTTTTGGAGCCGCCAGAGATGGCGGCTCCTTTTTGTGTCAGTAAATTCCAGAATATCCATTTATTTTTAAAACAGTTTCTTTGCGTCGGTTGATTTTTCTTTACAAATCTTTTATACTTATAAAAGAATTTGTTATGGGAAAAATAATAGGCAATGGTTGCAGCAGAGACTGCGGTACAGTGAGGATTTTATATGAAAAATCAGCGAAAGGTTTTCCAGTCTTTGACACTGATTCTGCAGTTTGGACTGAACATGATCGTGCCGATCGTGATGTGCACGCTGCTCGGTGCGTGGCTGGGGGAAAAATACGGAATGCCCATCATAACAGTGCCGTTGTTTATCATGGGCGCACTTGCCGGATTTAATAATATATTTAAGATGGCTAAGAAGATCTACGGACAGGGAAATGAGGGGAAGCGGGATCATGTTGAGAAGACTAAATGATGCATTGCCCGGTCTTGTTCTGGGAATTATTGTATATGGGGCGGCGGTTTTTCTGGCGGGAATCTGGTTCGTGCCGGACAAGCTGCGATTTACTACCGGACTTGCCATAGGCATTGCCCTTGCCTGCGGGATGGCGGTCAATATGGCGGTGGTTCTGCGGGACGCGGTTGAGATCTACGGGGAGGCGAAAGCCCGGTCGAAGATCATAGCCCGGTCCGTTACCAGGTATCTGGTGGTCGTCATTGTATTTTTCGTGATGATGAAGTGGGAGCTTGGCAGTCTGCCGGCAGCATTTATTGGTGTTTTGGGATTGAAGATATCAGCGTATCTGCAGCCCCTTGCACATAGATTCATTTCAAAGCTTGGAGGAAGAGGTGATGTGCCTTCGGACAGCAGAGAAAATGAAGCTCTATAAGGAGGTGAAATTGTGAATAACGCAATTTTGATGTCTTCTGGTGCCGATAATATTGACTTCATGATACATGGGATTTTTTCCTATGAGATCTTTGGTCATACGGTCTGGATTACAACATCGCACGTCTGCATCCTGATTGTGCTGCTGCTGATGTTGGGGCTGGCGATCGCGGCAAATCGGACGATGAAACATGCAAAGGAAATTCCGGAGGGCTTTCAAAATGTTCTGGAGATCATGGTAGAGAAACTGGATGCGATGGTATATGGAACAATGGGAAAAGTTGCGGCGCCGAAATTCGTGAACTACATCAGCACGATTTTTGTGTTTATACTTATGAGCAATATTTCCGGTTTGTTCGGGTTGAGACCGCCGACTGCCGACTACGGCACAACGCTGGCGTTAGGTCTCATCACATTTGCTCTCATCCATATCACGCAGTTCAAGAATCTGCCGCCTAAGCAGATCTGGAAAGATATGTGTTCTCCACTGCCGCCGTGGCTGCCGATCTGGTTCCCAATCAACCTGATCAGCGAGATCGCAGTACCGATCTCTCTTTCCTTACGTATGTTTGCGAACGTACTGTCAGGAACGGTCATGATGGCGCTTGTATACGGACTGCTTGGCAAGATAGCGATTATCTGGCCGGCGGCGCTTCATGTATACTTTGATTTGTTCTCGGGAGCAATTCAGACATACGTATTCTGTATGTTGACGATGACTTACATCAGTCAGAACTATGAGACGGAATAGACGTCGAAACCAAAAAGATTATTTTAGGAGGGTATCAGTATGAATATCACAGGAGAAGATTTAATTTTAGCATGCTCAGCAATCGGTGCAGGTCTGGCGGTTATCGCCGGTATCGGACCTGGTATTGGACAGGGTATCGCAGCAGGACATGCAGCTGCAGCAGTAGGAAGAAACCCGGGCGCAAAGGGTGACATCATGTCTACCATGTTACTTGGCCAGGCGGTTGCGGAGACGACAGGTCTCTATGGTCTTTTGATCGCAATGCTCCTGCTTTTCGTAAAACCGTTGGTATAGGAAGAGACGGAGAGAACGAATATAACGGAAAGGAGGCCGGACCTTGGAAGAGATGACCAGACTCTTTAATCTGGATTTCCAGCTGCTCCACGATGTCGTGCTCATGGCGATTGCAGTATTTTTCCTGTTCATGATGATGTCGAAGCTGCTGTTTAATCCTGTCAGAAAGATGCTCGCCGACAGACGGGAAAAGATTGCCGGAGAGTTGTCGGATGCCGCGAATGACAAAAAAGATGCAGCGGCGTTGAAGGCGGATTATGAAGCCAGATTGAAGAACATCGACAAAGAAGCTGAACAGATTTTAAGTGAGGCCAGACAGAAGGCGCAGAAGAATGCAGCGCGTATCGAGTCCGAAGCGAAGGAAGAGGCTGCCCGCATTATCCAGAGAGCGAACGAGGAAGCAGAGCTTTCCAAGAAGCGTGCGATGGATGATGTCAAACAGGAGATGATCACGGTTGCATCCATGATGGCTGCAAAAGTGGTTGCGGCAAATATCGATGCGTCGGTACAGGATGCGCTTGTGGAAGAGACATTAAAGGAAATGGGTGATTCGACATGGCAAAGCTAGTATCAAAGGTATACGGTGATGCACTGTTCGAGGTCGCAGTGGAGAGCGGCAGGCTGGATGAGATCTGGGAGCAGACCAGAGCCATGCAGACCGCGCTGGAGGAAAATCCGGAGCTCTTCGCGCTGATGCGTCACCCGAAGATCGTAAAAGAAGAAAAAGTAAAGATCATCGAATCGATTTTTACCGGTGAGGTGTGTGCAGAACTGGTGGGACTTTTGCGCATGATTGTGGAAAAGGATCATTTTGCACAGATCGGGAAGGTTTTGGCGTATTTTGATGATCAGGTCAAAGAATATAAGAGTATCGGGACTGCATATGTGACGACTGCAATGGAATTATCGGATGCGCAGAAGGCAGCAGTGGTGAAACGCTTATTAGAGACCACAAAGTATGTAACATTTGAAATGCATTATGAAGTGGATTCCGCGATCATAGGCGGAATGATGATTCGCATTGGCGATCGTGTCGTTGACTCAACGGTCAGGACAAAGTTGTACGATTTGACGCGCGAATTATCCAAAATACAGTTGAAAGCAGGTGAATGCGCTCCATGAATTTAAAACCAGAAGAAATAAGTTCCGTCATCAAAGAACAGATCAAACGGTATGCAGCGCAGTTGGAAGTAGCTGACGTTGGCACCGTAATTCAGGTGGCTGATGGAATCGCACGTATTCACGGTCTTGACAATGCAATGCAGGGAGAACTTTTGGAGTTCCCGGGCGAAGTATACGGAATGGTATTGAACCTCGAGGAGGACAATGTGGGTGCCGTACTTCTCGGTTCCCAGAAGAACATCAACGAGGGAGATACGGTAAAGACAACGGGGCGTGTGGTTGAGGTCCCGGTTGGCGATGCCATGTTAGGCCGTGTCGTAAATGCATTGGGACAGCCGATTGATGGCAAAGGACCGATTCAGACATCGAAATATCGTCAGATCGAACGTGTGGCATCGGGAGTTATCTCCAGAAAATCCGTAGACACACCGTTACAGACAGGTATCAAGGCAATTGATTCCATGGTTCCGATCGGAAGAGGACAGCGAGAGCTAATCATCGGAGACCGTCAGACCGGAAAGACAGCGATCGCGCTGGATACCATCATCAATCAGAAGGGACAGAACGTAAAGTGTATCTATGTTGCCATCGGACAGAAGGCATCGACAGTTGCATCAATCGTTAAGACCCTCGAAGAGTTCGGCGCTATGTCTTACACGACCATCGTTGCATCGACGGCGAGTGAGCTTGCACCGTTACAGTATATTGCACCGTACGCCGGATGTGCGATCGGTGAGGAATGGATGGAGAACGGACAGGATGTTCTCGTTGTGTACGATGATTTAAGTAAGCACGCAGCGGCATACCGTACACTCTCCTTGCTCCTCAAGAGACCACCAGGACGTGAGGCATATCCGGGAGATGTCTTCTACTTACACTCAAGACTGCTTGAGCGTGCAGCAAGACTTTCCGATAAGCTGGGCGGCGGTTCCCTGACCGCGCTTCCGATTATCGAGACGCAGGCGGGCGATGTATCTGCCTATATCCCGACCAACGTGATCTCCATCACGGACGGTCAGATTTATCTTGAGACAGAGATGTTTAACGCAGGTTTCCGGCCGGCTATCAACGCAGGTCTTTCCGTTTCACGAGTAGGCGGTTCTGCGCAGATTAAGGCAATGAAGAAGATCGCGGCGCCGATCCGTACCGAGCTGGCACAGTACAGAGAGCTTGCAGCTTTCGCACAGTTCGGTTCCGAGCTGGATGCGGATACGACGGAGAAGCTGACGCAGGGCGAGCGCATCAAGGAGATCTTAAAGCAGCCGCAGTATCAGCCGATGCCGGTTGAGAAGCAGGTTATGATTATCTACGCGGCAACCAACAAATATCTGATGGATATTCCGGTTGCGGACATCCTTCCGTTTGAGAAGGCACTGTTCGAGTATGTGGATACGAAATATCCGGAGGTTCCGGAAGCAATCCGCACTGAGAAGGTAATCAGCGAAGAGACAGAAGCGAAGCTCATAAAGGCAATCACAGAGTGCAAGGCAGAGTTCACAAAGTAGACGGCAGAAAGGCGGTGTGCGTATTATGGCCTCGATGAGAGACATAAAGAGACGTAAGAGCAGTATACAGAGTACACAGCAGATCACAAAAGCCATGAAGCTGGTGTCTACCGTGAAGCTGCAGAAAGCCAAGAACCGTGCAGAGCAGACGAACCCGTATTTCCAGTATATGTACCGGACAGTGACTTCCATGCTGGCGAAGTCCGGCACGATCAATCACCCGTATCTCAAGAAGGGTGAGAGTGACAAAAAAGCGGTTGTGGTCATTACTTCCAACCGTGGACTTGCCGGAGGTTACAACTCCAACATTGTAAAGCTGGTGACCGGAAGCGAGGACATCACGACAGAGAATGCGAAAGTCTACGCCATCGGTAATAAGGGAAGAGAAGCTCTGGAGCGAAAGGGCTATGAGATTGCAGCAGATGGATCTTCGATTATGGAGTCCCCGTCCTATGAGGATGCGGCGGAGCTCTGTAAACAGATTTTAAAAGCCTATACGGACGGAGAGATCGGAGAGATCTATCTTGCGTATACGCATTTTAAGAATACGGTGAGCCATGAGCCGAAGCTCATCAAGCTTCTTCCGGTGGAGTTCGACGAGGACGAGATGCGGGAAGCGGCGGATGAGAAGGTGCTCATGAATTACGAGCCGAACGAGGAAGAAGCGCTGGATATGATCATTCCGAAGTATGTCACCAGCCTGTTTTACGGGGCGCTGGTGGAGGCGGTTGCGAGTGAGAACGGAGCCAGAATGCAGGCGATGGATTCTGCGACCAGCAATGCGGAAGATATGATCAGTGATCTGACACTCAAATTCAATAGAGCACGTCAGGGCTCTATTACGCAGGAACTCACGGAGATTATTGCGGGAGCTTCTGCGATATCCTAGGAGGCAGCAGTGCAAAAAGTTCCGGCGCCGGATGGCGGTGGAAGCGCGAAGCTGCATAGCAGGATTTGGTGATAGAAAATAACAGACAAGGAGAAATAGCGATGGCAAATAATAGAGGCAGTCAGGATTGCCCGGGTAAGATTACCCAGATTATTGGTGCCGTTCTGGATATCAAGTTTCCGGAAGGCGCGCTGCCGGAGATCAACGATGCAATCCGCGTTCCGTTAAAGAACGGTGGTGAGCTTGTCGTTGAGGCTTCCCAGCATCTGGGTGATGATATGGTCAGATGTATCGCCATGGGACCGACGGACGGACTTGTGCGCGGTATGGAGGCAATCGCCACGGGCGGACCGATCAGCGTGCCGGTCGGAGAGAATACGCTCGGACGCATGTTCAACGTTCTGGGTAATCCGATCGATGAGATCGACGCGCCGAAGGATGTCGAGCACTGGCCGATCCACAGACCGGCACCGGCATTCGAGGATCAGGCAACGTCGCAGGAAATGCTTGAGACCGGTATCAAGGTCGTAGATCTTCTCTGCCCGTATCAGAAGGGTGGTAAGATCGGACTTTTCGGCGGTGCAGGAGTAGGCAAGACGGTATTGATCCAGGAGCTGATCCACAACATAGCGACAGAGCATGGCGGATATTCCGTATTCACCGGTGTAGGTGAGCGTACCCGTGAGGGTAACGATCTCTACTACGAGATGAAGGAATCCGGCGTTATCGATAAGACGACCATGGTGTTCGGACAGATGAACGAGCCGCCGGGAGCGCGTATGCGGGTGGCACTTACGGGACTTACCATGGCAGAGTATTTCCGTGACAAAGGTGGAAAGGATGTCCTCCTTTTCATCGACAACATTTTCCGTTTTACACAGGCAGGTTCCGAGGTGTCCGCACTCTTAGGACGTATGCCTTCTGCCGTTGGTTATCAGCCGACGTTACAGACGGAGATGGGTGCGCTCCAGGAGCGTATTACATCCACGAAGAACGGTTCCATCACATCCGTACAGGCAGTCTATGTACCGGCGGATGATCTTACGGATCCGGCACCGGCGACGACATTCGCACATCTGGATGCAACGACGGTTCTGGATCGTTCGATCGTAGAGCTTGGTATTTACCCTGCAGTGGATCCGCTTGGATCTACGTCGCGTATTCTGGATCCGCGTATCGTGGGTCAGGAGCATTTTGAGGTGGCGCGCGGTGTGCAGGAGATTTTACAGAAGTACAAGGAATTGCAGGACATTATCGCAATCCTGGGTATGGACGAGTTGTCTGAGGACGATAAGCTTGTCGTAAACCGTGCCAGAAAGATTCAGAGATTTTTATCCCAGCCGTTCTCTGTTGCAACACAGTTCACCGGTCTGGAAGGAAAATACGTTCCGATCACGGAGACGGTTCGCGGATTCAAGGAGATTCTGGAAGGAAAGCATGATGACATTCCGGAGAGTTACTTCTTAAATGCAGGAACCATTGATGAAGTGCGCGAAAAGTATAACAACGCACAGTAGCGGAAATGAGGATAAGCTATGGCAGACGAGAACAAAGTATTTGACGTGGAGATCATTACGCCGGATCGTGTCTTTTTCACGGGAACGGCGACGATGATCGAATTTAATACGGCTGCCGGAGAGCTTGGAGTGTATGCGCGGCATATTCCTCTCACAACGGTTCTTGCGCCGGGGGTTGTAACGATCCACAAGCAGGGCGAGGAGGATATCATTGCTGCGGTTCATTCCGGGTTTGCAGAGATCCTGCCGGAAAAGGTAACACTTCTTGCAGAGATTGCTGAGTGGCCGAACGAGATCGACAAGGCGAGAGCGGAGGCGGCAAAAGCACGCGCCGAGGAGCGTCTTGCCAATCGGACAGAGGCGATTGATGTCAAGCGTGCCGAGTTTGCGCTGCGCAAGGCGCTGGTGCGTATCGATATTGCCAGATAATAAAAACGGAAAGTCAGGGAAACCGGACTTTCCGTTTTTTGTGTGTATTTGCTCTTGGAAAAGATATCGGTCCTGGTATATACTTAGGGTGGAAACGGTAAAAACCATGCAGGCACCATGAATGGAGAGGCATATGAATTTTTACTTTACACGCCATGGCGAGACGGAATGGAATGTAAAAAAGAAGATACAGGGAACGACGGACATTCCGCTGGATGAGAAGGGAATACAGCAGGCGAAGCGGCTCGCAGAGACACTCTTAGAGAAGCAGCGAAACGGGGAGCTTCATCTGGACAGAGTCTACACGTCGCCGCAGCTTCGGGCGGCAGAGACAGCCCGTTTTTCCGCGGAGGCGCTGGGCATTGACTGCATCCGGCTCTGGGATCTGCGAGAGATGGATCTGGGAGACTGGGAAGGCAGGAACTGGGATGAGATAAGGGAGACGGAAGCAGAGCGGCATCACATCTGGGATACCCACAGGAGATTCTGCCATACGCCGGGAGGAGAGTGCTATAACGAGGTGTTGCGGCGCACGCTGGCTGCGCTGGAACAGATTCTGACGTGCGAGAAGGACGATGTGCTTGTCGTGACGCACAGTGCGGTGCTGATGGCACTGCGGTGTTATCTGGCAAACCGTCCGTTTGACGTGATGCGCGAGTACCGGACACGCAACACGGAACTTGTGCGGGTGACGGAGGAGGAGATCCGGGAGGCGATCCGCCGCTACGGGAGGGCAATATGAGATACTAATTTTGTGAGGAAGGATGATTTCGTGAAGAAGTCAGCCTTCTTTTTATTTGTGTGTTTTATACAAATTTCGATGACGATTTTTGTGAACGATTTTGACTGAAAATGATTGACTGTGACTGGAAACAGAAATATAATGCAACTATAGAGATGAACGATTTTGAACGAATATGACGGAAAACGGAGAATAAATCATGCTGACAGAGGAAAGATTTGCAAAGATTTTGTCCATACTGGAACGTATGGGGAGTGTGACGGTTCAGCAGCTGATGACGGAACTTGACGCTTCTGAATCCACTGTGCGAAGAGACCTGAATACGCTGGATGCAAACGGCCAGCTTGTCAAGGTACACGGCGGAGCGATTTTAAAGAATACGGTCTACAGTACCATCGATGATGAAGTGGTTCACCGCAAGGAGCAGAACCGGGAGGCAAAGGATAAGATCGCACGCTATGCGGCGGGACTGATTACTGCCGAAGATTTTGTTTATATCGATGCAGGTACGACAACGGAACGGATGATTGATTACATTGCAAACCGTCAGGCGGTGTTTGTGACGAACGCCATCGGCCATGCGAAAAAGCTGGCGGAGCATGGATGCAAGGTCTATATCCTGGGCGGTGAGTTCAAGGCGGTGACAGAGGCTATCGTCGGTGAGGAAGCCGTTTTTACACTGGATAAATACAATTTTACGAAAGGCTTCTGGGGAGCCAATGGTGTCAGCCGGCAGAGGGGATTTTCCACACCGGAGTTAAAAGAGGCGATGGTAAAACGGAAATCCATGGAGAATTGTAGAGACTGTTACATTCTGGCGGATGAGAGCAAGTTTTCCCAGATATCGAGCGTGACGTTCGCGCCGTTTGAGAAAGCAACTGTGATTACGACAGAGTTAAAACAGGAAATATACAAGGATTGTTCCAATATCATCAATATCGAGTGAGAGGAGATCTTAGGTGATGATCTATACGTTAACATTTAATCCGTCTTTAGATTACATTGTGACCGTTCCGAAGTTTACCTGTGGGATGGTTAACCGCACCACGGAAGAGATTATTTTCCCTGGTGGAAAGGGAATCAACGTATCCATGGTGCTGAAGAACCTTGGATTTGAGAATACAGCACTTGGCTTTTATGCGGGATTTACCGGTATGGAGCTGAAACGGCTGGTGGCTGATAAGGGAATTCATGCTGAATTTATCCCGGTTGACAAGGGAATGACGCGGATCAATGTCAAGCTCCGGTCAGAGCAGGAGAGCGAGATTAACGGACAGGGGCCGGCGATTGCTGCTTCTGATATTGATAAATTATATGAAAAGCTGGATGCACTGAAGGATGGCGACATACTTGTCATGGCGGGAAGTATTCCGGATGTGATGCCGCAGACGATGTACATGGATATCATGAAACATCTGCAGGGCAGGAACTTAAAAATTGTGGTGGATGCCACGAGAGATCTACTGGTAAATGTGCTTCCGTTCCACCCGTTTTTAATTAAACCGAACAATCACGAACTGGGAGAGATTTTTGGCGTGGAGATCTGCGAGAAAGAGGATGTTGTGACTTACGCGAAGAAACTGCAGGAGAGGGGGGCCAGAAACGTGCTTATTTCGATGGCAGGAGACGGAGCGGTACTTGTTGCCGAGGACGGATCGGTGTATCAGGCAGAGGCGCCGAAAGGAAAGCTGATCAATTCCGTCGGAGCTGGCGATTCCATGGTGGCAGGATTTCTTGCTGGATATCTGGAGCATGGAACTTGTGAAAAAGCCTTTCAGATGGGGGTATGTACAGGAAGTGCATCGGCCTTTTCGGAAGAGCTTGCGACAAAGGCAGAGGTACTTGATCTGCTGGAGAAGAACCAAAACTTGTTTTAATTTTGCGGCAAATGAGAATTATAAAATGTGCGCAGATTAAATAGAAACCATTTAATATTATGGAGGAGGAAGGATCATGAGAATTAGGGAATTGTTAGCGGTAGAGAGCATTGACCTGAATGCAAAAGCTGCAAACAAAAAAGAAGCCCTCGATCACGCAGTGGATCTGATGGCGAGAAGTGGTAAGATCGGCGACGTCGAGACTTATCGAAACGGGGTATACGCAAGAGAGGAAGAGGGCACAACCGGTATTGGTGAGGGAATTGCCATTCCTCACTGCAAATCAGATGTTGTAAAGGCACCGGGACTTGCGGCAATGCGTGTCGCAGGCGGTGTGGATTTCCAGTCGCTGGACGGTGAGAAGGCAGACCTGATCTTTTTGATCGCTGCGCCGAACACCAAAGACAATGTGCATCTGGATGTACTCAGCAAACTTTCTGTACTGCTGATGGATGAGAAGTTCACAAATGATCTTCGGAATGCAAAGAGCGTGGAAGAGTTTTTACATGTCATTGATGTGGCTGAGAGTGCAAAGGATGTGGAAGAAGCCAAAGAGGCACCGGCAAAGACAGAGACAAAGGGCGGCAGGCTGATCCTTGCAGTAACAGGATGCCCGACCGGTATCGCGCATACGTATATGGCAGCAGAGAGCCTTGAGAAGAAAGCAGCAGAGTTAGGATACCGCATCAAGGTTGAGACCAGAGGTTCCGGCGGCGCCAAGAATGTGCTGACCAGAGCGGAGATTGCCGAGGCGGATTGCATTATCGTGGCTGCCGATACACAGGTTCCGATGGAGCGTTTTGATGGCAAACCTGTCATTGAGTGCAAGGTTGCAGACGGTATCAGCAAGGCTGAGGAACTGATTAAGAGAGCAATCAATGGAGATGCGGCTACATACCACGCATCCAATAAAGAAGCGGCAAATAGAAACGATAATGAGAAGGACAGCGTCGGACATCAGATTTATAAGCATCTGATGAACGGTGTATCCCATATGCTCCCATTCGTTGTCGGCGGTGGTATCCTGATCGCACTGGCATTCCTGATCGATGGATTTTCCGTAGATCTGAATTCTCTTCCGATGGATCAGAGAAGTAACTTCGGTACGATTACACCAGTGGCAGCAATGTTTAAGTCAATAGGTGGCGCGGCATTCGGATTTATGCTTCCGATTCTTGCCGGGTTTATCGCAATGAGTATTGCAGACCGACCTGGTCTTGCTGTTGGTTTTGTCGGCGGAGCGATCGCGGCAAACGGAACTTCCGGTTTCCTCGGAGCTCTGGTAGCCGGTTTCCTGGCAGGCTATGTAGTGCTTCTGCTCAAGAAGATCTGCTCAAAGATGCCGGAAAGCCTGGAAGGCATGAAGCCGATGCTGATCTATCCGGTGCTTGGTATTTTTATTACAGGTGTGATTATGACTTACGTGGTTGAGCCGCCAATCGGAGCATTAAACACTCTGATCAACAACGGACTCAATGGATTAAACGGCGCAAGTGCAATTCTGCTGGGTGCACTGCTCGGCGGTATGATGTCTGTGGATATGGGCGGTCCAGTCAACAAGGCAGCTTATGTATTCGGTACAGCATCCATCGCAGCCGGAAACTATAACATCATGGCAGCAGTTATGGTCGGCGGTATGGTTCCGCCAATCGCAATCGCTATTGCAACATTAGTATTCAAGAACAAGTTCACCGCAGAGGAGAGAAAGGCAGGACCGACAAACTTTATAATGGGACTTTCCTTTATCACAGAGGGTGCTATCCCGTTTGCAGCTTCTGACCCGTTACATGTACTTCCATCCTGTGTGGTAGGATCGGCAGTCGCAGGAGCACTTTCCATGGCATTTAACTGTACTCTGATGGCACCGCACGGCGGAATCTTCGTATTCCCGACCGTCGGTAATCCATTCATGTATCTGGTGGCACTGGCGATCGGATCTGTGGTATCTGCGGTACTGTTAGGCGTTCTGAAGAAGAACGTGGCATAAATAAGGTTTCTTCTTAATATTATTTGATGATATACCCATATACAAAAATCCCCGGGGCGGCATGCAATAGCGTGCCGCCCCGGTGGTTTTTGTATATATAAATATAGACAGGAAAGAGCGGTTGTGCTAAATTAAAAGAAAACCACGCAATGAGGACTTGGCAGAAGGGGATGCTGGTATGGAAACAAGTGAGACAGTAAAAGAAATACGCAGCCGGACAGGGTGATATATGCTCTAAGTGACTTCTTAATCATGATTTTGTCATGGTTAGTGAA